>CAEZXK010000010.1_pt1 | contig 32931 bp, 28 predicted proteins | sample 7265231 | NCBI WGS metagenome assembly CAEZXK01 (sample SAMEA6813906, study PRJEB35770) | uncultured Rhodoluna sp. | biome: Freshwater; feature: Freshwater reservoir; material: water | place: Czech Republic | collected 2015-11-04 | depth 0.5m m | reverse complement strand
TGCTCCTCCGACCCACGCGCTCGGGTGTGTCGCCCTGGTTCAGGGCGAAAACATCGAACGAAAGGTCGAATACATTTCTGTTCAGCTGCGGCCGGCCCAGACGAATCTGTTCACTAATGCCTGCAGTGGTTCACGCAAGATAGCGCGACGACTCAAGAACTTTCCAATCTTGCCACACCGAAGGCGGGCAATGCAAATTAAATCAAGAAGAAAGTGCCTCTTTTTCGGCATTTAGGCACGGATGCGCTCGGGGGCCATATGAGTAAAGCCCCAGATCTCGAGACTTATCTCGCGACCCAGGGCCTACCCAATTCAGGTTATTTCTTCTTGCCCTTAGAAGACTTCTTTGGGGCTGCCTTCTTGACGGCTGACTTGACAGCCTTCTTGACAACCTTGGCAACAGCCTTTTTGGCTGCTGGCTTCTTAGGAGCAGCCTTCTTGACGGCTGACTTAACAACCTTCTTGACGACCTTGGCAACAGCCTTCTTGGCTGCTGGCTTCTTAGGGGCTGCCTTGCTGGCAACCTTCTTGGCTACCTTGGTGGCAACCTTCTTGGTGCTCTTTACGGCAGCTTTCTTAGCAACCTTCACGGTTGCCTTCTTTGCCTTCTTGGCTGCTGCCTTGGCCGGATCAACCGGCTTCTTAGGCGCTGCTGCCTTCTTCGGGGTGGCTGGCTTCTTAGCCTTAGTTGGCTTTTTTGGCGTGGCTGGCTTTGCAGGGGCCACGGCTGGAGTTGTGTTAGTCATAGTTCCATCTTTTCGAATACACCTGCTGTTAGAAAAGTGAACAATTCTGTTAGCAAGTGAACTTTTGCCAGGGCAAAAAGAAATCCCCCGACCGAAGCCGGGGGATTTCTTTTCAAAGACTAATTGAATTTAACATAACCCACATTATCTTGCTTAGAAGTAGTTACGTAGACTTGGAATTCACCTTTGGTTGCGCCAACCTTCTCTTCATCCCCGTCTACCCAGGCAGAGCGACAAATCTTAATGTTCACTTTGCCACTCTTCTTCGACGTCTTTTCTCCCTCGTACTTAGCAAACTCTGGAGTTCTATAGAGAATGTCACCACCTATTGGAGTGTCCTCATCATCCAAAATGTATACGAAGCCAAAATCCAATCCGCCCATGTTTCCTACCCTGTAAGAGAATGGAATTAGCTGGCAGCCTGATTTTTTGAGCTTTACAGAAGATGGATATGTCACTGTGATTAAGTTGCCGACCTTCAATGATTTAGTCGATGCTGCGGATGCAGGCATGCTTAATCCGATCAACAAGGACGTTGCAGCAAAAATTGCGAGAATCTTCTTCAATTTTCCCCCTAGTAGTAAATGAGATTTCACGTCTTCCAAGAGTATCAGGCAAAGGATAGGAGACCAGACCTATCTTGTGAGCTGCGGTCGATGATTTGTCAGTAGAACAAAGGGTCTGAGGCACGTGCAAACTCCGTTTTGCCGCGGTCAAGTAGGTTGCGACCCGGACAGAAATCCCTTCAGGTTCGGTCACCACCTGAGCTAACCGCCGAAGGCAAAAGAAATCCCCCGACCGAAGCCGGGGGATTTCTTGTAAGTAAATGAATTACTTGGTGATCTTTGTAACGGTACCTGCACCTACAGTGCGGCCACCCTCACGGATAGCGAAGCGAAGACCCTCTTCCATAGCGATCGGCTGAATCAGCTCGACTGCCATTTCGGTGGTGTCGCCAGGCATGACCATTTCAGTACCTGCAGGAAGGGTGATAACACCAGTCACGTCAGTGGTACGGAAGTAGAACTGTGGGCGGTAGTTTGCGTAGAACGGGTTGTGACGGCCACCCTCATCCTTTGAAAGGATGTAGACGTTTGCGTCAAAGCCGGTGTGAGGTGTGATCGAAGCAGGCTTGCAAACAACCTGGCCACGCTCTACATCTTCACGCTTGGTTCCACGTAGCAATAGACCTACGTTCTCGCCAGCCTCTGCATAGTCGAGTAGCTTGCGGAACATTTCGATACCGGTAACGGTGGTCTTCTGCTTGTCGCGGATTCCAACGATTTCAACTTCGTCGTTTACCTTGATCTGTCCACGCTCGATCTTGCCGGTGATTACGGTTCCACGACCAGTGATGGTGAAAACGTCTTCAACAGGCATCAAGAAAGGCTTGTCTAGTTCGCGTGTTGGCTCTGGGATGTGGGTGTCGCAAGCATCCATGAGCTCGAGAACCTTTGCTCCCCACTCTGCGTCACCCTCAAGTGCCTTTAGAGCTGAAACCTTCACAACTGGTGCGTCGTCGCCAGGGAACTCGTACTTGCTTAGAAGTTCGCGAACTTCCATCTCAACGAGGTCTAGGATTTCTGCGTCGTCAACCATGTCTGACTTGTTTAGAGCCACAACGATGTAAGGAACGCCAACCTGACGAGCAAGAAGCACGTGCTCCTTGGTCTGAGGCATTGGGCCGTCGGTTGCTGCAACTACAAGAATCGCACCATCCATCTGAGCTGCACCAGTGATCATGTTCTTGATGTAGTCAGCGTGGCCCGGAGCGTCTACGTGTGCGTAGTGACGCTTCTCGGTCTGGTACTCAACGTGTGAGATGTTGATGGTAATACCGCGCTGCTTCTCTTCAGGAGAGTTGTCGATCTGGTCGAACGCAGATGCGGTGTTAAGAGTTGGGTACTTGTCATGAAGCACACGGGTGATAGCTGCAGTCAAAGTGGTCTTACCGTGGTCAACGTGACCGATAGTACCGATGTTGACGTGCGGCTTGGTGCGCTCGAATTTCGCCTTTGCCATTATGGGTCCTCCTCAGGACTCGTTGTTCACTCGGGCGTTTTGGCACCCGACAGAATTTGGGATTTACAGAATTTCTATCTTATTAGAGATGAGCAGCAGAAACTACTACTCGCCCTTTGATTTCTGAACGATTTCGTCGGCGACAGCCTTTGGAACCTCAGCGTAGGTCTCGAAGGTCATCGAGTAGACCGCGCGGCCCGAAGTCTTCGAGCGCAGGTCACCGACATAACCGAACATTTCAGACAGTGGAACTAGGGCGGTAACGACCTTGACGCCTGAGGCATCATCCATTGACTGAATCTGACCGCGTCGTGAGTTCAAGTCACCGATTACGTCACCCATGTATTCCTCAGGGGTACGAACTTCGACCGACATCAACGGCTCGAGCAGAGTTGGGTTTGCTAGACGAGCTGCTTCTTTATAAGCAATCGATCCAGCGATCTTGAAAGCCATTTCAGACGAGTCAACGTCGTGATATGCGCCATCAAGAAGAGTTGCCTTTACGCCTACTACCGGGTAACCGGCAAGGGTTCCCACGAGCATGGCATCCTGGATGCCGGCGTCTACAGACGGAATGTATTCACGAGGAACGCGACCACCGGTAACGGCGTTGACGAACTCGTAAGTCTTGTCTCCCTCGACCTCCATAGGCTCGAGCTTGATCTGAATCTTCGCAAACTGACCTGAACCACCGGTCTGCTTCTTGTGGGTGTAGTCATACTTGTCGACTGCGCGCTTTAGGGTCTCGCGGTAAGCAACCTGTGGCTTACCAACGTTGGCCTCAACCTTGAACTCGCGACGCATGCGGTCAACGAGAATGTCGAGGTGCAACTCACCCATACCCGAGATAACGGTCTGGCCGGTCTCGTGGTCGTGCTCAACGCGGAAGGTTGGGTCTTCTTCAGCAAGCTTCTGAATTGCGAGACCTAGCTTCTCTTGGTCACCCTTGGTCTTTGGCTCAATTGCAACAGAGATAACTGGCTTCGGGAAAGTCATCGACTCAAGAACAACCTGGTTGTCTGGGTCGCAAAGAGTGTCACCAGTGGTGGTGTCTTTTAGACCGATAACCGCATAGATGTGTCCGGCAGTTGCGTAGTCAACAGGGTTCTCTTTGTTGGCGTGCATCTGGAACATCTTGCCGATGCGCTCTTTGCGGTCTTTGGTTGAGTTGATAACCTGTGCACCGGCATCTGCCTTACCCGAGTAAACACGGATGTAAGTCAAGCGACCGAAGAATGGGTGGGTCATTACCTTGAAGGCAAGGGCAGCGAATGGGCCGTCTGCCTTTGGCTCGCGGGTGATCTTCTGCTCTTCGTCGCGAGGGTTTGAGCCGACGATAGCGGCAACGTCAAGCGGTGAAGGTAGGTAGTCGATAACCGCGTCGAGCATCGGCTGAACACCCTTGTTCTTGAAGGCAGAGCCACAAAGAATTGGGTAAAGCTCAGAGTTGATGGTCATCTTGCGAATCGCACCCTTGATTTCGGCTTCGGTTAGCTCTTCCCCACCGAAGTACTTCTCCATGAGAACTTCGTCAGATTCGGCAACCGTCTCAAGAAGAATCGTGCGGTAGTGGTTTGCCTTTTCTACAAGGTCAGCAGGAATCTCTTCGATCTCGTACTTTGCACCCATTTCGGTGTCGCCGCGGTAGGTAAGAGCCTTCATCTTTACGATGTCAACCATGCCCTCGAATGTTGACTCTGCGCCGATAGGAATCTGAATAACAAGTGGCTTTGCGCCAAGACGCTTGATGATGGTGTCTACGGTGAAGTAGAAGTCAGCGCCTAGCTTGTCCATCTTGTTTACGAAACAGATGCGAGGCACGTCATACTTGTCGGCCTGACGCCATACGGTCTCTGACTGAGGCTCAACACCTTCTTTACCGTCGAACACAGCAACAGCGCCGTCGAGAACGCGAAGTGAGCGCTCTACCTCTACGGTGAAGTCAACGTGTCCAGGGGTGTCGATGATGTTGATCTGGTTCTTGTCCCAGAAGCAAGTGGTTGCAGCTGAGGTGATAGTGATTCCACGCTCCTGCTCCTGCTCCATCCAGTCCATAGTCGCTGCACCATCGTGCACCTCACCAATCTTGTGGGTGATGCCTGTGTAGAACAGGATGCGCTCGGTGGTGGTGGTCTTACCGGCGTCGATGTGCGCCATGATGCCGATGTTGCGAACCTTGTTTAGGTCGGTAAGCACGTCTTGTGCCACGGTGATCTCCTGGATGTTTAGGGGTGATGCTCGGGTGTTGCTTCGGTCAAAAGTTACGCCCCCTAACCGCGTGGGCTAGAAGGCGAAACTAAGTGGTTTACCAGCGGTAGTGTGCGAATGCCTTGTTCGACTCAGCCATCTTGTGAGTGTCTTCGCGACGCTTCACTGCTGCGCCGAGGCCGTTTGATGCGTCGAGAATCTCGTTCATCAAGCGGTCGGTCATGGTCTTCTCGCGGCGCAACTTGGCGTAGCTAACCAACCAGCGCATAGCCAAAGTGTTTGCACGGTGTGCCTTCACTTCGATTGGAACCTGGTAGGTCGAGCCACCAACACGACGTGAACGAACCTCAACGGTTGGTCGCACGTTGTCGAGTGCCTTCTTTAGAAGAACAACTGCGTCAGTGCCTGACTTGTCTTTTGCACCTTCGAGGGCACCGTAGACGATCGACTCTGCGATCGACTTCTTGCCGTCTAGAAGAATCTTGTTTACTAGCTGCGAAACAACTGGTGAACCGTAAACCGGGTCAGCGACAACTGGACGCTTTGTGATTGGGCCTTTACGAGGCATTTAGATTACTTACCCTTCTTTGCGCCGTATTGGCTGCGTGCCTGCTTGCGGTTCTTAACTGCTTGAGTGTCAAGCGCTCCGCGAACGATCTTGTAGCGAACACCTGGTAGGTCTTTTACACGGCCGCCGCGCACTAGAACCATTGAGTGCTCCTGAAGGTTGTGACCTTCACCCGGGATGTAGGCGGTTACTTCGATGCCGTTGCTCAGCTTCACACGAGCCACCTTGCGAAGAGCCGAGTTCGGCTTCTTTGGGGTGGTGGTGTAGACGCGTGTGCATACGCCACGACGCTGAGGTGAACTCTTCAGCGCTGGCGACTTGGTCTTCGAAATCTTTTCGCTGCGACCCTTGCGGACCAACTGGTTAATTGTTGGCACTACTTCTCCTTGTTAATTCCGATGGATATCGGGGTGTTTTAGGCAGACCAGATTGATCGAACCTAAAGGTTTCTTTGAGCCCGCCGGAGCAAAATCTGCAATCCTAGGCAACGCCTGCTATGACGCAGACTTTGCCAAGACTACCCTGATTTGCTCCGGTGGGTCAAATGGATTTTTGGCTACTGAGCAGGCTCTTCGTTCGAGTAATCCTCGAGCGAAGTGAAGCTCAGACCAGCACCCGAGAAGCTGTCATCCTTGAAGTCAATTGACTCGTCAGAAGTGGTAGCCCACGGGATGTTCGGGTAACGCTCTGCCTTAGCCTCTTCGGTAGGCACAGCGTCGATCTGACGGTAAGCAGCCAAACCGGTTCCGGCCGGGATCAACTTACCGATGATTACGTTCTCCTTTAGACCCTTGAGCTTGTCAGTGCTGCGGTCTAGCGCGGCCTGGGTCAAGACTCGGGTGGTCTCCTGGAATGATGCGGCAGATAGCCATGACTCTGCTGCGAGCGATGCACGGGTCATACCCAATACTTCGTCACGAGCCGAGGCGGTCTTCTTGCCCTCGTCACGCGCTTCGCGGTTAATGCGCATGAAGGTACGACGGTCCATCTGAGCGCCAGGCATTAGCGCTGTCTCTCCAGAGTCCACAATCGTCACCTTGCTCAACATCTGGCGAACGATAACTTCGAGGTGCTTCCAATGCAAGGCAACGTCCTGGGCCTTGTAAATCGCCTGAACGCCGTTGATTATTTCAATAGCCGCAGCGTTCACGCTTTGCGTCGCCAAAACCTCTTGCGGAATTGGTGTTCCATCCTTGATGTAGTCCCCACGTTCAACTTCGTCACCGTGCAGAACCAAAAGCTGATCGAGGCTATCTACGATTGTGATTGGTAGTTCGGGATCTAGCTTTTTGAAGGTCTTCGAAGCTGTTCGCGAGAAGGTATAGCTCTTTGCGTACTCTTTTGCATCGGCAAGCGCTTTGTCACCCTGTGGCACGACTCGAACTTCGAATCGCTTTGCGCCCGTCTTCGATTCAACTTCACGAACATCAACCTTGCCAGGCCAGAATGCAATAACCGCAACCTTGTCTTTCTGGCTCATACCGATGCGAGCTTCTAGCAAGTCGGTAACACCGGTCAGACCCTGGGTGATGTCGTAGTTGATTGTTCGCTCTGCACGAGTTTCTTTTCCACCTGAACGAGTCTTGATGACTTCTTTCTTGGTCTTGTCCGAAGCTCCACCGGTGTGGAAGGTACGCATGGTTAGCTGCGTTCCTGGCTCACCGATTGACTGTGCAGCGATGATTCCGACTGCTTCACCAAGTTCAACTGGGTTCTTCGTGGCTAGAGAAGTGCCGTAGCAAGTGGCACAAATACCGTAGTCTGAATCGCAAGTGAGAACCGAGCGGAACTTGATCCATCCAACTTTCTCGTCCTTGAACTTTTCCAATAATTCATCCGTGATGACGTCTCCAACTTTTGCCACCACTACTTTTCCGACCTTTACGTCGCTAGCAAGTGTGCGGTGCAAGACAATTAGGTCGACATCGTCAATTTCCCAATCTCCCTCATACTCATCTGTAAGTGACTCGTATGACTTTGACTTCCTTGACTTACCATCCTCGGTTTTCATGAGCTCTAGGTCTAAGTAGAGCCCCTTAGATGTCTTGCAGTCCTGGTCTCGAATGATTACATCCTGCGCAACATCAACTAGACGACGGGTTAGGTAACCGGCAGCCGCAGTCTTCATCGCGGTGTCAGCGTTACCCTTACGTGCACCGGTCGCGTTAACGAAGTACTCGTTAGCGGTGAGACCGATTAGGTAGTTTCCCTTGACAGGCATAGCAGCAAACTCACCTGATGACTTAGTCACCGGGCCACGCATACCCATGATCGAACGAATCTGAATCCAGTTTCCACGAGCCTTCGAGGTAACCATCTTGTAGATTGCGTTGTCTTTAGGTAGCGAGCTCTCTAGAAGAGTTGCAATCTGCTTGGTGTAGTCGTTCCAAAGTTCACCGAGCTTGTCAACACGCTCTGATTCTGAAATTCCACCGAGGTCGAACTTCTCTTGAATCTTGGTGTGCTCCTTCTCGCCCTTAACAATTAGCGCTTCACGCTCTTTGTCGAACTGGCCGTTAGCGTCGAAGTTCACATCTGAGATTGCCATCGAGACACCCGAACGAGTGGCCCAGTAGAAACCTAGGTCTTTCAGTCGATCCAAAGTTTGCGCAACTTCAGTTTTCGGCTGAGAACCAACGAGTCCGGTGATAATCGACTCAAGTTCTTTCTTGCCGATTTGTTCAATATTGTTCTTTTTCGTTGAGCCTTTCTGAAGATACTTTTTGTATTCAAAACCATCTGGCATGGCTTCGCTGAATAGGGCTCTACCGAGAGTCGTGGTCTTTAGCTCGCCAGCGATGCGAATGCGAATCTTGGCCTGAAGGTCAAGACCGGTCTTGGTGGTCTTGTTCAGCATGTCGTAAGCCAATATGGCCTCAGCGATTGAACCGAACGCCATGCCCTCACCAATTGCACCGTCTTTTTCACCGGTTAGGTGGTAAAGACCAATGATCATGTCCTGGGTAGGAACAGCAACCGGACGACCGTCAGACGGCTTCAAGATGTTGTTCGAAGCAAGCATCAAAACACGTGCCTCGGCCTGAGCCTCAACCGATAGCGGTAGGTGAACAGCCATCTGGTCACCATCGAAGTCAGCGTTGAAAGCTGTACATACGAGCGGGTGTAGCTGGATTGCCTTGCCTTCAACTAGCAGCGGCTCGAAAGCCTGGATGCCTAGACGGTGAAGGGTAGGTGCACGGTTTAGCAGAACCGGACGCTCGCGAATAACTTCTTCTAGAACATCCCAGACCTCTGCGTGTGAACGCTCGACCTTGCGCTTTGCGCTCTTGATGTTCTGAGCAAGGCCCAGGTCGACAAGACGCTTCATTACGAAAGGCTTGAAGAGCTCGAGTGCCATCTGCTTTGGCAGACCACACTGGTGCAGCTTCAACTGCGGACCAACGACGATAACCGAACGACCCGAGTAGTCAACGCGCTTACCGAGAAGGTTCTGACGGAAACGACCCTGCTTGCCCTTAAGTAGGTCAGACAGTGACTTCAGTGGGCGGTTACCGGTTCCGGTAACTGGGCGACCACGGCGACCGTTGTCGAATAGTGCGTCAACCGCTTCTTGAAGCATGCGCTTCTCATTGTTCAAGATGGTCTTTGGAACAGCACCTAGATCAACGAAACGCTTCAAACGGTTGTTGCGGTTAATCACGCGACGGTAAAGGTCGTTTAGGTCAGAGGTCGCAAAGCGGCCACCGTCTAGCTGAACCATCGGACGAATTTCTGGCGGAAGAACCGGAAGAACGTTGAGGACCATAGAAGTTGGGTTGGTTCCTGAAGCGATGAAAGAGTTGACAACCTTCAGGCGCTTGATTGCCTGAGTCTGCTTTGCACCACCTTTTGAGCGGTCCGAGGCAATTTCCTCTTGGGTTCTCTTAGATTGTTTCTTTACAAATTCTTCGAACTCTTCTCTAGTAAAGTTCGAAAAATTGTTAGGAGTGTTGCCAAATGTAATTTGATACTTCAACTTGTCAGCTGCAAGTTGCAAATCGAATGCTGCAAGTTCACGAAGAACTGCTTCTGCACCGATTGCGGTCTCAACTGCATCTCCATACCAGTAGTCGAAGTAATCGAAGATTGCATCGTTCTGAATTGGCTTGCTCTTCTTAGCGGTGATGTATAGACGCCACGCGAGCTGCTCTTTATGCAAGTTCGATGAACGCTCGATGCGTGCATACTCGCGCACGATCTTGTCGGTCTTCTTCTTGAACTCTGAGATGAGCTGCTTGATCTTCTTCTCGTCGGCTGCATCGCGAACGACAGGAGCCTCGTCAGAGTTGATCTCTTCTGAACCCTTTTTGCCGAATGGGTTTTCTTTCTTAGCCTCGTTGATTTCCCAAGCAAGAATCTTCTCGAAGGTGCGGCTGAACTGAGGGTCTAGCCAGGTTGGCTGCTCCCATAGGTTGGTAGCCGGGTAGAGCTTTAGACCAAAGGCCTCAAGAGCGTCGTGCTCTTCTTGAGCAACCTCGAGCATCTCTGCCTCGCGCTCGCGCAACAAGGTGGTGATGCGGTCGATGTATTCGCCCTTGTGAAGTGAGTCAACAATTACGTTGCCCTTGGGGTCAGCACTCTCGAGTGACATAACGCGGTAAGCAGCGAAGTAGATGATCTTCTCTAGGTCTTTTGGTGCAACGTCGAGCAGGTAGCCCAAGCGTGAAGGAACACCCTTGAAGTACCAGATGTGAGTAACCGGTGCAGCTAGTTCGATGTGACCCATGCGCTCACGACGAACTGATGACTTGGTTACCTCAACCTGGCAACGCTCACAAACGATTCCCTTGAAGCGAACGCGCTTGTACTTTCCACAGGCACACTCCCAGTCTTTGGTCGGGCCAAAGATCTTCTCGCAGAAAAGGCCATCCTTTTCTGGCTTCAGGGTGCGGTAGTTGATGGTCTCAGGCTTCTTTACTTCACCCTTTGACCATGCGCGAATCTCAGTGTCGGTAGCTAGACCAACGCGGAGTGAGTCGAATAGTTCAACATCCATGATTTTTCCTTAAGTCCAGATTCTCTTTAGTAGTAAGTAGGTGAGTCGTTGTCAGCCGAAAGTGCCTCGTTGCGAGACAAGTTGATGCCGAGGTCTTCTGCAGTGCGATCTGCTTCGAAGTCTTCCTCCATCAAGTTGACTGCTTCACCCTTCGCGTTGAGAACCTCAACGTTTAGTGCGAGAGACTGCATTTCTTTTGTAAGAACTCGGAACGACTCTGGAATACCAGGAGCCTGGATGTTCTGACCCTTGACGATTGCATCGTAGGTCTTGATACGACCGTTGATGTCGTCTGACTTAATGGTGAGCAACTCTTGAAGAGTGTGTGCTGCACCGTAAGCCTGAAGAGCCCAAACTTCCATCTCACCAAAGCGCTGTCCACCGAACTGCGCCTTACCACCGAGTGGCTGCTGAGTGATCATTGAGTAAGGACCGGTTGAACGTGCGTGAATCTTGTCGTCGACCAAGTGGTGCAACTTCAAGATGTACATGTAACCGACCGAGATATCTTCTGGGTATGGCTCGCCTGAGCGACCGTCGAATAGACGCGCCTTACCCGACTTCTTCACGAGGTGCTGGCCATCCTTGTTCGGACGGGTCGACTCGAGAAGACCGGCGATCTCATCTTTCGATGCGCCGTCGAAGACTGGAGTTGCAACAGGGGTACCTGGCTCGCCGTGACGCATTTCGTCAACGAGGTTGGCGGCCCACTTTGCACCGTCTTTAACATCCCAACCCTGCTTGGCGATCCATCCGAGGTGTAGCTCGAGAATCTGACCGAAGTTCATACGGCCAGGGATACCTAGCGGGTTCAACACGATGTCAACCGGAGTTCCATCCTCGAGGAATGGCATGTCTTCAACCGGAAGAATCTTCGAGATAACACCCTTGTTACCGTGGCGACCAGCAAGCTTGTCACCCTCGGTAATCTTGCGCTTCTGAGCGATGTGAATCACTACGCGCTGGTTTACACCGGCACCTAGCTCGTCGTCGCCCTCGTCGATGTCAAATACCTTGACGCCGATGATGGTTCCCTGCTCGCCGTGCGGCACCTTCAAAGAGGTGTCGCGAACTTCGCGGCTCTTCTCGTTGAAGATTGCGCGAAGTAGGCGCTCTTCTGGGGTTAGCTCGGTTTCACCCTTAGGGGTTACTTTTCCAACAAGGATGTCGCCTGGGCGAACCTCTGCACCGATGCGAATGATGCCGCGCTCGTCAAGCTGAGCCAAAGCCTCTGCCGAGATGTTCGGTAGGTCGGCGGTGATCTCTTCTTTACCTAGCTTGGTGTCGCGAGCTTCAACCTCGTACTCCTCGATGTGAATCGAGCTGAGGGTGTCGTCTTTCACCAGGTTCTGGCTGATGATGATCGCGTCTTCGAAGTTGTGGCCTTCCCATGGCATGAATGCCACGAGCAGGTCTTTTCCGAGTGCGAGCTCGCCGTTTTCGGTAGCTGGACCGTCTGCAAGAACTTCTCCGGCATCAACCTTCTGGCCAACCGAGACGATTGCGCGCTGGTTGATTGCGGTGCCCTGGTTTGAGCGGTCGAACTTGCGAAGAACGTATGACTTCGTGCCGCCGGCATCCTGCTTGATGACAATCTTGTCTGCTGCAACTTCTTCAACAACACCAGAGGTCTCGTTGATAACTGCTGCGCCAGAGTCGATCGCTGCAACGCGCTCCATGCCTGTGCCAACTAGAGGTGCAACGCTGCGTAGCAGTGGAACTGCCTGACGCTGCATGTTTGCACCCATTAGCGCACGGGTTGAGTCGTCGTGCTCGAGGAACGGAATCAACGACGTTGAAACAGAAGCGAGCTGACGAGGTGAAATGTCAACGTAGTCAACATCGGCTGCGTCTACTTCAACAACCTCACCCTTGAAGCGCGCGAATACCTTTGCATTTGCAAAAGTGCGGTCTGCGTTTAGCGGAACATCAGCAGGAGCAATAATCTTGCCGGCTTCTGATGCTGCGTCTAGGTAGTCAGGTGCACCCTTTGCAACTTTTGAATTGGTGACCTTGAAGTAAGGAGTCTCGATGAAACCGAATGCGTTGATGCGTGCGAACGCAGTCAACGAACCGATTAGACCAATGTTCGGACCTTCAGGAGTTTCAACAGGACACATGCGTCCGTAGTGAGAAGGGTGAACGTCACGAACTTCCATCTGTGCACGCTCACGAGCGATACCGCCTGGGCCAAGGGCTGACAAGCGACGCTTGTGAGCCAATCCTGCCAGTGGGTTGTTCTGATCCATGAACTGTGACAACTGCGAAGCTCCGAAGAACTCCTTGATTGCCGAAACAACCGGACGCAAGTTGATCAAAGTCATCGGAGTAATTGCTTCGATGTCTTGAGTCGACATGCGCTCACGAACAACGCGCTCCATGCGGCTTAGACCGATGCGAACCTGGTTCTGAATTAGTTCGCCAACCGAGCGAATTCGACGGTTTGAGAAGTCATCGATGTCGTCAGACGAGATGGTTACAGCCGACTTCTTGCCGCCCATGACTAGGTCAATTGGGGTAGCAAGGTTGCCGTTCTGTGGTGCCTGGCTGAGGTCGAAGACCAATAGGTACTTGATGGTCGCAACGATGTCTTCGATCATCAGGGTGTTCTTGTCGCCAGCAACGTCTAGGCCTAGCTTGCGGTTTAGCTTGTGACGGCCAACCTTCGCGAGGTTGTAACGCTTGGTGTCGAAGTAGGTTGACTTCAACCATGCTTCTGCAACTTCCGGTCCGGCCGCTTCGCTGCGAACCTTGCGGTATAGCTCGCGAAGTGCGTCTTCTTTGCTGATGATGTTGTTGGTTGCGTATGCCTTCGACTTGTCATACTCGAGAGTGTTCTCGATTAGGTCAACGTCGATGGTCCATGCCTTCGCGTTCTTCGCAACTGCATCCTTGATGTCTGCGAACTCTGCGCGAATTTCATCTTCGCTAAGACCGAGAGCCTTCAAGAAAATGGTTGCAGACACTTTGGTCTTGCGGTCAACCTGAACCTGAACAATCGGCTTTCCGTAACGTGCCATTGGCTTGCGCTCTTCTTTGACCCACTCGGTCAAGAACTCAAGGTATGAACCACGGCTTGGAATGATCTGTGCACGGATGTTGCGCACGTCAAGGTTTCCGGTTGTGTTGGTTGTCTGTGAGAAGTAGACACCAGGTGAACGAACAAGCTGCGAAACAACAACGCGCTCGGTTCCGTTAATTACGAAGGTGCCCTTCTCGGTCATCACAGGAAAGTCGCCCATGAAAACGGTCTGAGACTTGATCTCACCGGTTTCGTAGTTGGTGAACTCTGCCTTGATGTAAAGAGGCTGGGTGTAGCTGCGGCCCTTAACCTTGCACTCGTCAGGAGTGTATTCAGGGTCGTATAGCTCTGGCTTGTCGAAGCTGATTCCCATCTTCGGAGCCTGAGCTGGGTTTGCCGAGTCAACGATCGGAGAAATCTCAGCAAAGATTTCTTCGAGGCCATTCTTTGCGCCTGGGTTCTTTGCCTTCCATGCAGGGTTACCGATTAGCCAGTCGAAGCTTTCGGTCTGCAGCATGAGTAGGTCTGGAACATCGAGAGCTTCCGTGACCTTTGCAAATGAGAGGCGCTTTGTTGAACGTGTGTTTTTAGTCTTCTTCGCCGATGCCAAGAGATGTCCCTCCAAGGAACTAGATCTGAGTGGTTGGAATCGCGACCCAAAAACTACTGACGCCAAAATATGCGTCAAAGGCGCAGCCAAAATATGCATGCGGTTTGTTGGGGAGCAAACCTCTACCCTATAACGATTGGGCTAAAACTGCCAACAATTTTCTCGAATTCGCCCCAAAATTCGTTCAAAAGTGCTATTGAGGTCGATTTGGCCAATTGGCAGGGCTGAAGCCCTTATGTTTACTGGCCTAGCAAGCGGTTAGGGCGTCGTTGATCTGGTCCGCGAGCGCGGCAGCATCGTCTACCCCCAGAAATACGCGGTTGTAGGGCCGACCGCTCAGATTTAGCTGCAAAACTGTCTTGTTGCGGCGGGTCCAGTAGACGAAAGCCGAGTCTTTGGGCTTGATGTAGGTGCCGGCGATGATCACCCATGGCAAAGCCGTGCCCGGAATGCGAAAACCGAGGGTTTTGACCCAGTTCGGGTCTGCAACCAGCGCCCCGCGAAGGCTGGTGGCAGGAATGTGCACATCGCCGTGAACACAGGCCAGTCGCGGCCAGAAACTGAGCCTGATCACAAGCTCGTCATCTTTTAACTCGATAGTTGGCATCTGAATAGGTTACCTGTGCACAAATTGGGCGACAACCCTCAGGTTAAGTGGTTCTCGCGAATGCCGAAGATTCTTGCAAAGATTGGATTGTTGGGAAAGGGGACATCATGATTGAAGTAAAAATCGACGTGAAGCTGACTTCTGACCGTCAGTTGCTGAACACAGACCCAGTCGACATCTTTGACGCACTGGCTGAAGTATTTTTTGATGATGAATCAGTAACCGAACAAGACATGGCTGCCGACTACGGGATTATGAAGATCGACATGGACATGTGGGTTAGCACCAACTCAGTTGAAGAGGCCTTCGCCATTGGCGTTCAGGCAGTAAAAGCCGCAATCAGCGCGGCAGCCAAGCAAGTGCCTTGGGTTTCTGCAGAAATTGATTCGATTTCAGCTGGGCAGCTCGAAGCCGCATAGTTTCCGGCAACTAAACTCGGGACATGCTCGTAGTTCGACCTCTCAACCCTGATGACTTTGACGGCTGGCTTCCGCTTTGGACCGGCTACCTAGAGTTTTATGAAACGCAGCTTGACGCCGACATAACTCGCCACACTTTTGAGCGCTTGCTTGACGAATCCGTGAACATGTTTGGAGCTTTGGCTTTGAACGATGAGGGCAAAGCGATTGGCATGGTCAACTGGTTGACACATCCGGGCACTTGGTCTCGCGGCGACTACGTCTATCTAGAGGATCTTTTTGTTTCAGCAGATGCTCGCGGTTCAGGAGCAGGTCGCGCGCTAATTGCGCACGTGCAGGCTTGGGCCGAGGCTGCCGGGGCAACCAAGGTTTATTGGCTAACGGCTGACTCGAACAAAACCGCGCAACAGCTTTATGACCGCATGGCGACGAAGACTGGGTTCATTCACTACCAGATCGATAAGTAGCAAAAGAAAAACCGTCTCCGGCCTCCCGAAAGCGGTTCATCGCCCGACACAGTTGTTCGCACAAGCTGCGGCCACCGAGTCGACATAACTTGTCGCCTCGCTCGGGCCTGGCGGTGACGGAGGGATTTGAACCCGAACACCGCGTTTAGCGGCGAAGTTATCGCCGCTGCGGTGCGAGACCGCCAGAAACTTGTGCTTTGGATTTACCAATCGGGAGCTGGAAACCCCGACGTCTACCGCAAAGAAAAATGACCCCATCTCGGGGTCATTTTTGTTTGTGGCGGTGACGGAGGGATTTGAACCCTCGGTGCGCTTTCACGCACACTTGTTTTCGAGACAAGTACCTTCGGCCGCTCGGACACGTCACCGTTGGATAGGTTAGCAGAACGCGCGGGTTCGGTAAATTGCGAGCTAGCCGCGACGCGCTTCGAAGAACGCGCGCAGTTGCGCAGAACATTCGTCGCCAAGAATGCCCGAGATAACTTCGGCCGGTGCGCCCAACCGCGCATCTCGAATCAAGTCATAAAGTGAGCCGGATGCGCCCACGCGCTCATCCCAAGCGCCAAACACAACTCGACCGATTCTCGCAGCCACGATGGCACCGGCACACATAACACATGGCTCTAGCGTGACTACCAGCGTGCAATCTTCGAGGCGCCAGTCTTGGCGAATTTTTGCCGCGCGGCGAATGGCGACAATCTCGGCGTGAGCTGTTGGGTCGCTGTCGGCTTCGCGTTCGTTGTGCCCGAGCGCAATAACTTCACCGGTGGGTGAAACGATCAGCGCGCCAACCGGAACATCGTCGCCAGAATTTGCGGCCTCTGCAATTGCCGAGCGCATTAACTCTTCGTAGTTCATTGCTATTCGGCGAGACCGTAAAGTCGATCGCCAGCGTCGCCGAGTCCGGGCACGATGTATCCGTGCTCGTTTAGTTTTTCGTCGAGTGCACCGAGCACAACTTTTACGTCTTTGCCGTGCACGTGCGCTTCAACAGCGGCGAGCCCTTCGGGTGCACCAAGCAAACAAATTGCCGTGACGTCGGTTGCGCCGCGTTCGAAAACGTAGTTGATTGAATCAATCAGTGTGCCGCCGGTAGCCAGCATCGGATCGATTATGAAAACCTGGCGGTTGGTTAGATCATCTGGCAAACGGTTGGCATAGGTGAATGGCTGAAGGGTTTCTTCGTTGCGCTTGATGCCCAAGAAACCAACTTCGGCAGTCGGCAAAAGCTTCACGATGCCATCGAGCATTCCGAGACCGGCACGAAGAATCGGGATGATGATCGGGCGCGGGCGGCTGAGCCTAACGCCGTCGGCCGACGTCACGGGAGTCTCAACGACAATCTTCTCGACGCGAACATCGCGGGTTGCCTCATAGGCAAGCAGGGTAACGAGCTCTTCAACCAACTGGCGAAACACCGGCGAAGGGGTGTTCTTGTCACGCAAGACGGTGAGCTTGTGAGTGATTAGAGGGTGGTCGGCAATGTGAACGCGCATATGCCAAATCTACCGCTGATAGTTTTCTGAGAATCGGTTTGACAGGCAAGCCATTGGTGCTTAAGGTTTTATCTAATGACTAACAGCACTTTGACCCAGACTTCATTGGTGGCACCGGCCCCAATGATGATGTGTGCTGCTATGTGTATGCATATGTGTCGCTAACCGCATACCAACCAAAGGTTGAAGGCCCGAGCGCCTAGCCGTTAGCAAAGACACCAACACCCCGACAAATGCACGTGATTCGTGCACCTCGAGCAGCTCACACATAGCCAAAGGATCAATCAAATGACAATCGCAAATATCCAGGATTTTCGCACCAATACCGCCCGCAAACTCGATGAGGCAACCGGCAGAGCGCAGGCCGCCAAAACCGAATCAGCCAACCCGATTGCGGCGGTTCCGACAGAAACCGAAGCCCGCGGATTCGCCCTCTACCTCGGAATCGATGAGGCAACCGCCCGGGCGAACGGCACATCGCTAACCGAGATTGCCAGCGCACTGAAGCGAACTTTCGCCGAACTGGTGCCAAGCGCAGCCAACGAAACCTACTCTGCGGTAGCACTCGCACCAAAGGGCATCGGCGGCAGAAACGTCGACGTGGTTCGCACAGCACTTCGTGACCCGAGAGCTGCAGACCAATTGCGCGAACCCGAGAACGACCTGCCGGCAATCACGGTAGACCTCAAGCGCAAGCGCGTTTACAAAAACGGAATCAACGCCGAAGTAACCAACAAAGAGTTTCTCTTGTTTGCCTACCTGATTGAAAACGAGGGGCAAGTAGTAACGCGAGCACAACTGGTCACGGTGACTAACGGCGGCTTCGACAGCGAAGGTAGCGACTCGAACAAAGAAGCAGTAACCGAGCGAACCATCGATGTGCACGTGCGACGCCTGCGTGCGAAGATCGAGGGCTACGAGGATGTCATCCGTGCGGTGCGCGGCCGCGGCTACACCTTTGAGCAGCACCCAGACGTTCTCGTCGAGCTATAACCTAGACGGGTGCCGAATCAATCGAAAGCAAAAACCATTGCCCGCGAAATCGCCGAGCAACTAGTTGCGCTTGTTGACGACGGCAAGGCCATGCCGATTCTGCTGATTGATGGTCGCGCCGGCAGCGGCAAGAGCACGCTGGCCGATGAGGTTCAGAATGAGTTCTTCAAGCTCGGCGAATCTGCGCCAAGGGTTGTGCATCTCGACGACCTGTATCCAGGCTGGGATGGCCTGCAACTCGGCGTCGAGTATTTGCAGCGAACAATTCTCACTCCGCTTTCAAAACGAGAAGTGGCCCATTATCAAATCTTCGATTGGACGAGCGGCGAGCGCAAAGAGTGGCGCGAGTTCAGCGGTGGCACTCCCCTGATTATCGAGGGATGCGGCGCTATCAACCGCAACTCGATCGAGTTCGCCGACCTCAGCATTTGGCTCGAAGAGTCAGAAGAAACCCGCAAACAGCGCTGGATTGGCCGCGAGGGCAGCGACGAACACTGGTCCGAATGGGCGGCCCAAGAGCTTGATTTCTATGCGCGCGAGCGCAGTGCCGAACTAGCCCTTACGGTTCTTGAGCCAGGTGCGCAGCCCCGCGATTAGCGAGGCCGTGATGAAAAACGCGGCAATGCCATAAGAGGCGTTCTTGACGAACGGAATCGAATAGGCGAAGTAACCCGCTGTGGTTAGGCCGACTCCCCAAGCAAGCGCACCAACCAGGTTGGCGGTTGAGAACTTGTAGTAGTTCATTTTTGAGATGCCCGCAATCGCCGGAACCAAAACGCGAGCCCAAGGCATGAAGCGTGCGATTACAACGGCCCACCAACCCCAAGCCTTATAGAACTTCTCAGACTTTTCGATTGCCTTGCGCATCCAGTTGCCCTGACGTCTGTCGAGGTATGGTCTACCAACGCGAAGCCCAATGGCATAACCCACCTGATCGCCGAACCAAGCGGCCGCACCAACACCGGTTGCCATCACCCAGATGTTCACATCTTGCCAAGCGCCGGTTCCTTCGGCAGCTGCTGCAGCGGCAACGAGACCGGCTGCGAAGACAAGGGAGTCACCGGTAATGAACGGGATAAACGCTCCGACAAATAAACCGGTGCCCGCAAAAACCAAAGCCCACACCACGCCATAGAAAAGCCAAGGCCCGAGTTGCTCGTGCCAACCGGTGATCTGGTCAGAGAGCGAGGCGGCGTGAATTACGACTGCGGTGTTGAACATAAATTTTTATGGCTTGCCGTGCAAAACAATTTCATCGAGTTCGAGGCGAACGCGCGGTGCAACCTCGCGCTCGTAGGCCGGACCCTCGAGAACAGATGCATCGGCACGCTTGCCGATTGTCATCGCCATGATTGGGTCAAGGTTGTCTGCTAAGTCGAGCACCTTGCGCATCTCGTCGTGCACCATGCCACCGATTGGGTGCGCGGCTAATCCGAGTTCTTCGGTTTGAATCATCATGTTCTGTGCGGCGAGGCCGGCGTCGAGAAGTGCACCCGGATAAGGTGTTCCATCTGCCTTCTGGTTGAGCACCGAAATAACCAACAGTGCAGAAGCGTTAGGTGCCCAAGACTGGTTGAAACCTGTGAACGCACCGACAATCTGGTCGAAGAGTTCGCTGCCGCGAGTGGCAATCGAGAAACGCCATGGTTGCGCGTTGTTGGCCGAAGGAGCCCAGCGGCCAGCTTCGAGAATTGAGAGCAGTTCGTGCTGACTCGCGGTGTGGTTCACGTCGTATGCGCGTGGGCTCCAGCGGTTGGCTAGAACTGGTGCAATTTCGGCTGAAGTGATGGCGGTTTTCTGCATTTTGTGCTTTCTTTAGTGCCTCTTTGAGGCGAAGTATGACCCTATTAGAACCAGCGGGAACCCAAGAATCATTCCCAGAGTAATCGGTTCTGAGAGAAAGACAATGCCGAGCAAGAAGGCCACGGCGGTGTTCGGGTAGGTGATCAGCGTAGCTCGAGCCGAGCCGATTTCTTTGATCAGATCGAAGAACAGAATGAACGCGATGGCGCTGCAGACGACACCCAAAACAATCAGCGCCATCCAGCCATCAAACTTGGCGGTTGGAATCGACGCTGGCAACGCGATGAATCCGGGAATCGCATAGATGACCGAGACAAAACCCATCGAAAGCGCGATGACGCCAACACTGTCGAGGTGCCCGATGGTTCGCGAGCTAACCGCCGGCGCGATGGCGTATCCGAGTGAAGCAAGAATGACCGCACCAACACCGAGCAGATCGAGATTCGCGCTGAAGGCATCGACACCGACCAGCAGAAGAACGCCGGCGAAGCCGATTATCAATCCGAAAATAGTTTTCGGGTGCTTGACCGACTTGTCGCCGAGAAAGTAGTAGGCGATGAATACGCCCCAGAACGGCACGATGGCAATGAGCAGCCCGGTGAGACCGCTCGAGATCGTGCGTTCAGCGTTGGTGATGAGAAACCACGGGCCAACCATCTCTAACAGCGCGAAAACCAGAACCCAACGCCAGTGCTTGAGCGCAGGCATGATGGCTTTGCGATAGATGGCAAACGGGATGAGCACGGCGGCACCAATTAGGCAACGCGCCAAAACAATAGTCGCTACATCGAACTGCTCAACCGCAATGCTGATGAATGCATAAGGCATTCCCCATGCGATTCCGCATGCGATGAAGAGAATTAGACCTTTGCGCGACACGCCTTCTACCCTAGGCGAACAAGCGAAGCGATGTCGGCCTTAGGCCCGTAGAAGAAGTACTTATCGCCTGCAACGCGAAGGTTTTCGAAGTTTGTCGCTAAATCTTGAGCGTTATCGAACGCGCTTGCATAGCCACCTTCAACCAGCGGTGCCAAGTGCTGCCAGCCGGGCAAGCGCAGAATGGCTACCTTGGTGCCAAGCCCAGCGGCCTCAATAAGCGCGGTTGAGAATGCACCAACCGCAACTTCGCTTTCGGCGATGACTTCGAGAGAGCTGCGCTGGCTTTGCATTAGCGACAGGTTCTTTGGCGAACCACCTGCGGCCTCGATGATTCGAGTGAACTCTTCGAGATCATTGCGCGGATGCATTTTGACAATCACGTTCAAATTGGGCTTGATGCGAGCGAACTCGATTGCTGCAGCCAAGATGTCGTTGCCAACTAGCGGCTGCGTTAGAAAGACAACCTGCTTTGAATCGCGCTTCAGGTTTGCATCGCGAACCACGTTGAACTCGTCGGTTGAACCAATCACACTTATCTTCTGATTCGCGGCATGCTCGATGCCGTCGGTGAAGTATTCACCCCAGGTGAGAATCTCATTCGGCAGGTAGTCGACCGAAGGTGAGCCTGGCCAGCTCAACTGCAGCGAGTACTTCGAGAAGACTCCGCTTTGAATCTCAACGATCTTCATGCCCAAGCTTTGGGCAGCCGCCTGAAATGGCATGCGAGCGGCGTTGACCATATAAACAGTCTTGGCAGAAGTCGCGGCTAGAACTTTGCGGTAGCCGCGGCGTTCGGCAACGAAGGTGCGCAGCAGCCAACGCGGAAACACATCGTAAGGAGCCATCGAAATGCCAACCTCGCGCTCGATGTATTTGACCACGCGCTGGTACTTCGCATAGTCGCGCTTGCTCAGCGCCAAGCGAACAAAGATGCTGGCATAGGTGCCGTATTTCTTGATGAAAATCTCGTTGAGATCTTCGAGGCGGGGGCGGTTAGAGAGTTTGTCCCATTGGCCAACCCCGAAGACCAAGGCGTCAGCGCCAAGGGCATCGATAACCGGCTGACTAAATTTTTCGATTAGCGGGTTTTCGGCGCTGCGGGTAGCAAAAGGAACCACGAGCGCTTTCACGCCCTTTAGGTTGCGAAAGTCTGGCTCGGCAGCGCTTTTGGGCGCTTTGGCCCGGCCATTGGCAGCCGCCCAGAGCAGCTCGGCAGCGTTGGCACCGGCGTAGTGCACCGAATCGGCCGGCAACTCGAACTTCTTGGCGGTGCCCCAATCGTAGAGGTTGGCACTCTGGGTGATGGTGCGAAACAGGCGCGATCGCAGCAAAACCCAAACGCTTATGCCACCGACCTTCCAGTCATAAAGGTTCTCGCGACGCTCGATCTCGAAGAATGCCTCGCCAATCTCTTCTAGGCTGCTGGCGGTCACTGGTCTTCGATTCTCGCAAGAGCGCCGTCGAGCAGAATTCGCGCAGGCACCTGCTTTGCAAAATAGCTGGCCGAGTTGCGATTCTGTTTCGCGGTCACAAAGAACTTCTCTATGTCTGCAACGCGATTGATCTCTTGGATAGCGCCTGAGTGAATCAGCGGCTCGATGTGGTTGTAGCCCGCGAGTTTGAGCACGCCAACTTTGCAGCCGAGCGCAACTGCTTCAAACATGGCGGTCGAATAAACGCCGATCACATATTCAGATTCTTCGATTAGCTCGATGGTGTTTGCGTCAACGGCAGAAACGGTTAGGTTTGCCGGTCTTGCGCCGAGCGCATCGATTGCGGCTTCGATTTGCTCAAGGTTTTCTTGCGGGTGCGGCTTGAGCACAACCGGCAACTTCGAATACTTCGCCGCGATGAAACGCGCGAACTCAATCAAACTTTGCGAAACCTGCGGCTGACCAATTACAAGAAGCTGCTGCTTCTTTTTTGTGTCGCGCGCGATTGCCGCAGTGATTGCTTCTGGTGCACCGATTGTGTGCAGTTCAACCGAAGCCGGAATGTCACTTGCAAAACCCCAGAAGTCGCCCCACTGCCAAAACTCGTGCGCGAGATATGCGCCAGATGCAGCACTGTCACCCTTGAAGTCTGACCAGCTCAAGCGTGAGTGATAAGCCGAGATTAATCCGTGCTGAATTTCAACAACGCGAACACCGGCAGCTTTAGCGCCGGCCACCATCCAGAGTTGCCACGCGTTGGCAATAAGAAGAAGTTCGGTTTCGGCGAGCTTGAAGAGTTTGGTCCAGCCGATGCGGCGAGCAACGAAATCGACCAGCAGCCAACGCGGAAACTTGCGGTATTTGTCGAGGTTTACCGAAAGATCGCTCTCGAGTGAGGCAATGACCCTGGCCCACTTTTGCTTGTGCTTCTTGGCCTGCCAGAAGACCACCTTGAGCTTGGCCCTGGTGCGATATTGGGCGAGCAGCATGGCATCGAGCTGCTCATACTGCGGCTTGCCAGTGCCCTCATCTTCGCTGCCAATGCCGAAGACCAGCACGCTGTCGGCGGCCCTAACGAACGGTTCGGTGAAGGGGTCACGGCCCTGGGCATCGCGGCGCACGAAGGGCATAACCGCAATCTCGGCGGCTTGAAGCGAGGCCTGCTTTGCCGGCTTGATCTCTGGCTTCTCTGGCACAGCCAGATAGAGACCTGTTTGCTCGGCAATGTGGGTGAACATGCGCTCACGAATTACCTGCCAGAGATAAACATCGCCAACCCGCCAGGTTGCCAGGTCTTCGGCTTTCTCAACTTTTCGAAGCGCAGACCAAATCTGTTCTAAATTCATCGTTATCGCTCGAGCGAGGCTTTCGCTCGTTCAAAATCTTCGAGAGTGTCGATGTCGATGCTGTCTTCTGCCGACATGAAGAACGGCACCGCACCATCAATCGGAAACTTGCCGGTCTTCAAAAACTCCGAGAGCTTGAAAATGTAGATCGCGCCGTTAGGCATAAACGCTTCGTCGTTTTGCTGACGATTCAATCCATAAACCTCAGGAAACAACGGGTGCAGTCGCCCATCAACACCAACCGTGAGTGTCCAGTATGGCGACTTCGGCGGGTGGGTGACAGAAACCAAAGACTTTGCGTGCGGCTGGTGCTCAGACAAAACATCAAACGCGGCCTCAACCATGTCGGCAGTGCGCGCTGGCGAAGTTGGCTGCAGATAGACAATCCACGGGTCAACGCTCGGGTCGATTTCGACGTCGGTTGCGTGCAAGAAATCACGGATGACATCGCCGGCAGTCGAATCGTCTTGCGATGCAAACTCGTCGCGGCGGTGGTTGATAACTCCGAGGCGCAGCGCTTCATCGAGAATCGCGTCGTCGTCGCTCGAAACAAGTGGTGCATCGACATACAAGCAGTCGCGTGCGCTTTCGATTGCGCGCTCGATGAGAGTCTTGCCACCGATTTTGAGCAGGTTCTTGCCGGGCAGACCCTTCGAGCCGCCGCGTGCCGGAACGATTGCGTATACGTGATCGCGAAGAAACATGTTTCTCCTAGTAGTCGAGCCAGTGGTCGAGGTTGTTGCGAGCTTCGGCGAGGTCGTCGTGACGACCGATGTCGAGCCAAGATTCGTGAATCGGAAACGCCACGACTTTCTGCCCCTGCGACTTGATGCTGTCGAGAAGTGTTGGCATGTCGCAGAACTCATCCGTGGGAATCAGCCCTAGCGCAGACGGGTCGAGAACATAGATGCCGGCAGATACCATCGAGCGGTGCACCGGCTTTTCGCTGATCGACTCGACCTCGTTGCCGTCGATGTTCACAACGCCATAAGGCACCTGAAAGCTGTATTCGCGCACTCCGAGGGTGGCCTTGGCCGACTGCTTTTTGTGAAACTTGACCACCTGGCGCAGGTCGCAGTTGGTGAGCAGGTCGCTGTTCATGACCACAAACGGTTCGCCGATTTTGCCTGCCAGCTGGGCCAGAGCACCCGCGGTGCCAAGCGGCTGAGCCTCTTCGAGGTAGGTGACCTTGAGGCCGAGCCAATCTCCATCGTTGACGTGATCACGGATAACCTCGGCCAGATAGTTCACCGAGATGTAGATGTTTCTGAAGCCCTGTGCGTGCAGTTTGCGCAGAATGATTTCGATAATTGGCTGGTCGCCAATCTTGAGCATCGGCTTTGGCACATCTTTGGTTAGCGGAAACAGACGAACGCCCTTGCCACCAGCCATGAGCACAACCGGGGTCGAGATTTCGGCGGCAACCAACATGTCTTGATCGGTCAGCAGGCCGATGAGCTTGCCACTGGCGTCAATTACCGGCAGCTGGTGAATCGACTTCGAGAATTCGCGCGCCATAACTTCTTGCGGGTCTTCTTCAGGCGAGGCAACGTGAGGAGTTTTGTTCATCACTTCTGAAACAGATGCGTCGAGCGCAAGACCGCGAAGCAAGCCGCGGCGAACGTCGCCGTCGGTAACAGTGCCGAGTAGTTTTGAGTTTTCGTCGACAACGAGTGCAATCTGCTTTGCACCAACGTTGATGGCCTCGATGGTTTGCAAAAGTGTTGCGTCTTTAGAAACTGTGAGTGACTTCAAATCGGTAATCACGATTAGCCTCTCTTCTTTGCAACTGCCGGAACACCGATGGCAACATGACCGTCTGACACGTCGTTGAGAACTACCGCGCCTGCGCCAATGATACAGTTCGAGCCGATTTTTACGCCCTGCAAAATTGTTGCGTTTGCACCAATGTGAGTGCGCTCGCCAACGGTTACGTTTCCGGCTAACACCGCGCCAATTGAAACGTGACTGTGTGCACCGATCACGTTGTTGTGTTCAACAATTGCACCGGTGTTAACAATCACGTTTTCGTAAAGCAGCGCAGTCGGGTTTACAACCGCCTTGTGCATAACTTGCACACCCTCGAGCAAACTCGCACTCTCACTCACGTATGCGGTCTGCGCTGAGGTCTGCAAAAAGTTGAAGCCAGCGGCTTTGAATTTTTCAAACACCGATGCGCGCAATGATAGGTCGCCTGTCGAGCCAAGTCCGTTGATCAGCAGCACCGACTCAGGGTCGAGCGCTAAAGCCTGTTCGTCGGTTATGCGTTCTAGCTGACCGACTTCTTCAGACGAAGCCAGCGCCAGCCCGGCTTCGCTAGGAGCAACATAGCCGCCGAGCTCGTGCCCGGCCTCACGCAAAACCTCTTGCAGAACGCGTGCATGACCGCCGCCGCCGATCATCAGCAGCATGGGTGTCTCAGCGGTGTTTTTAGCCAACGTAGTCGCCAACTTCATAGTCTTTGTCGGCGGTCGTGCCAACGACCTCATAGAAGTCAAAGCTGGTGCGGCCGGCACCTGGGCGGCGGCACTCGAGGTCGGCCTCGCGAATAACGGCACCCGCCGCAATCGGGTTCTTGGCAACCAGCGAGCGACGAACCGCGGCACGGTTAGACACCTCGATTGGCTGGCACTCCTTCACCGCTTCACCGAGAGCAACCGTGGTGTCGCGAATCTGCGAGACGAGTGACTTCAACTCTTGCGGGTCGAGTGACGCCATGTGGTCGGGGCCATCCATGGTCTTATCAAGTGTGAAGTGCTTTTCGATCACGGTTGCACCGAGCGATACTGCGACCACCGATGCGAGCGTGCCGCTCGAGTGATCGCTATAGCCGACAGGCAAACCGAAACGCTCGGCAATGACGTTGATTGCCTTGAGGTTCAAAATGTCGAGCTCAGCCGGGTATTGGGTTGTGCAGTGCAGAATCGTCACTTTGTCGCGCAAGATTTGCTGAACGCGCGCATCTTGCCAAGCGCGCTCACGATTCTCAGCGGTCGGCAGGGTTTGCACTTCAAAAACTCCGCTCGAAACCGCTAGGCCAACGGCAATGAACTTTACTGACTTCTCGATTTCTTCGAGGTTCGCCATTCCGGTTGACAAAATCACCGGCAGGCCAGAAAGCCCAGCCTCAAAAAGCATCGGTGCAAAAGTTAGATCGCCAGAAGCAACCTTGACCATCGGAATGTGCAGCTCATCAATCAAAAACTGAAGCTCGTCGAGGTCGAAACCGGTCGACAAGAAACCGATGCCGCGCTTTTTTGCGTGATCTCTTATAGCCGCAAACTCGGCGTGCGAAAGCTCGAGGCCCTTCAAGAGATCCCACTGCGAACGAGTGTCGCCGTCGCCAAGCTTTTGATATTCGGCAAGTTGCGCGTCTTTGCGAGCTAGCTTGTCGGCAGAGAAGGTCTGAAACTTGATGATGTCGGCACCGGCGTCTTTGGCCACCTCAACCATTTCGAGAGCACGCTCGAGCGAGCCGTTGTGGTTAACCCCGGCCTCGGCGATGATCAAAACTCTCTGGCTCACTGGCCCTCCCAGAACTTCTTCTTCAATGGTGTCGCAAACTTGGCCGATGCCAAAGCATCTGCTGCCTTCTTGGCGAAACCTGGCTGGCCAAAAGGTGCGCCCTGGCCGGCGATCTCTTCGACAAAATCGGGCCCGATGGCCTTGCGCATGCTCTGCAGCAGCTCTGAGCGGTCGGCGTGAGCCTTGATAACACTTGCTGCCAGCGGGCGACCCTCTTGGCGATTGCCAACCAAGACCGAAGGGGTGCCAAGCAGCGGCGCTTCGAGCACGGTCGAAGACGAGTTGCCAACCACCAGGTCAACGCGGTGCATTGCGCTCAGATAACCCTGCTGGCCAAACGATTCGACATAGGTAACCCGCTCTGGCCGGGCAGCCACGAAGGCAGCCATGCGCTCGCGCACCTCGTCGCTGCCGATGTCGTTGTTGGTGCCGGTGAAAATGAAGTGGCACTCGTGCATCTCATCGATTGCCGCCAAGAGCTCTTCGAACATCTCGAGCGCTGGCGCTTCGTCAAAAGCCGCCGGATGAAAAGTCATCAGCGCAGTGCGAGCACCGAAGACAACGCCAAACTTGGCTTCGATTTCTTCGCGGGTCATGAAGTGCATGCCCGAAAGAGTGTCGAGCACCGGTGCACCAAAGTTGAAGACGCGCGATGGTTCTTCGCCCATTCGCACGATTCGAGCCGCGTGCTCATCGGTGGTTGCGAAGTGCAGATATGAGAGCTTGGTGATTGCGTGACGCAGCGAGTCATCCATGGCACCGAGAGTTAGTTCGCCGCCGTGAATGTGAGCAACCGGAATCTGCAAAACCACAGCAGCGGTTGCCATCGCAAAAGCTTCTAGGCGATCGCCGAGCACAACAACTACATCTGGTTGAAGCGCAGCAAGAGTCTTCGAGAATTCTGCAACCGCGTTGCCGGTGTCGAGTGCTGCGCTTAGTGATGAGTCGCGTGTTGAGGCGACTTCACTCCAAATCGAAACCTCGGCGGCAACAGAAAAACCGGCCGCTGTAATTTCGCCAACAGTGCGACCGTGTGCTTCAGACAGGTGCGTGCCGGTTGCAATCAACTGCAAAGTCACATCGCTGCGAGAGTCAAGTTCAAGAAGAAGTGGTCGCAGCAATCCGAAGTCGGCACGGGTGCCGGTCATAACTGCAACTTTGCGAGACATGCGTGCGGTCACCGACTAGACCGCTTCGGCCAAAGCCGGAGTCGACGGTAGACAGATGAGCGAAGCGTGCAAGTCGGTGGCAACCGAAACATCGCCTCGGCTGGCAGACGAATACATGCGCTGCTGGTGCAAGAGGTTCCACATTGGGCGAACCAAAAGGCCGGCCTCGTGTGCGGCGGTCATCAGTTCGTCGCGAAGAGCCAGCGATGGCTCGTCGAGGCGAATCGAGCAGAGCCAGTAGTTAGAGGTGGTGCCGGCCGGTTCGACCACGAAAGATAGGCCCTCTACCCCGGCAAAAGCCTCTGCATACTTGCCAGCCAGGCGACGCTTCTGCTCAAGAAAGCGCGGATACTTGTCGAGCTGCGCCATGCCCAGAGCGGCGTTCAGGTTGGGCATGCGGTAGTTCCAGGCAATCTCGTCGTGCTCAAACTCCCACTTGTGAGCGAGCTTGGCGGTCGTTGTGATGTGCTTGGCGCGCTTGCCAATGGCCTCGTCGTTAGTCAAGATCACGCCACCGCCACCCGTGGTGACAATCTTGTTTCCGTTGAAAGAGATCATGGCGGTGAGACCAAAAGTGCCGGTGTGCTGCGAACCGACAAACGAACCGAGCGACTCAGCGGCATCTTCAACAACCGGCACGCCGTATTCATTTGCCACGGCCACAATCGCACGGATGTCTACCGGGTGACCGAGCGTGTGCATCGGCGCGATCGCAGCGATGCGGCGACCGGTAGAAGGATTCACTAGCGAAGAACCCGAGCGCGTGAAACCCGCGAGCGCGACCCGCAAAGATTCGGCAGACATTCCGAGAGTTGATTCTTCTGAATCAACAAAGAAGACATGCGCACCGCAGTGTGACACCGCGTTTGCCGTTGCAATGAATGAAAGCGTTGGAATGATTACTTCGTCACCCGGTTCAACACCGGCAAGAAACATTGCAACTTGCAAACCGACGGTTCCGTTTGACACTGCCACGGCGTGACGTGCGCCGGTGATCTCTTGCATTCGCTCTTCGAGTTTCGGAATGAACGCACCGACCGATGAAACGAATGTGCTATCGAGACATTCGTTGATGTATTTCTTCTCGAGCTCGCCAATCTCGGGCACGTGCAAACCAATCGGTTCTGATTGGTGCCCGACCACCGCACGAATGCGGTCTACGAAAACTGACGCTAGCGAGTTAGTCAACAGAACCCCCGCTTAGACGGTGTATTCGTCTGGTCGGTAATGTGCGAGGTTCTCTGGCTTCGAGAACCATTCGATGGTCTTCTCGAGACCAACGCGGAACCCTTCGATGCCAACGATCTCTGGCTGCCAGCCCAAAACCGTCTTGGCCTTTGTGTTATCGCTGAACAAGCGCTCGACCTCTGAGTTCTTCGGGCGAATGCGGTTGGCGTCTTCGGTGGCCACTGCCCCGGCACCCATGAGCTCGTTGATGATGTCGAAGGTCTGGCCAATCGAGACCTCGAAGCCAACGCCTAGGTTGGTTACCTCGCCGAATCCCGAGTTCGCATGCAGAGCCTTCTCGAAGCCACGGGCCGTATCCGTGACATATGTAAAGTCGCGGGTCGGGGTCAAAGCACCCAGGTTGATCGACTTCTTGCCGGCGGCCAGCTGCGAAATGATGGTCGGAATCACCGCACGGGCCGATTGACGCGGGCCGTAGGTGTTGAAAGGGCGAATGGTCAGGGTTGGCAGCTCAAACGACGAATAGAACGAGCGAACCATCTGGTCTGCACCGATTTTCGAGGCCGAGTATGGCGATTGACCCTGAAGCACGTGGCCTTCATCCATGGGCACATACTGGGCGGTGCCATAGACCTCTGAGGTCGAAGTGTGAATGAACCGGCTAACCCCGTGGGTTCTGGCCGCATTCAAGAGGTTCAGGGTGCCCTGAACGTTGGTCTGAACATACATGTCTGGCGCCACATAACTGAACGGGATGGCGATCAGGGCCGCCAGGTGCATAACGGCGTCTTGCCCGGCCACCAGCTGGTTCATGTGATATGGGTCGCGAATGTCGCCGAGAACCACGTTGAGCTCTTTTTTGATGTCAGCTGGAAGGGTGTCGAGCCAACCCCATGAACCCTGCGAGTTATAGATGGCGAGGGCTTGAACCTCGTGTCCGCTGCGAACCAGGTGCTCGGCTAGGTGAGAACCGATGAAACCGTCTGCGCCTGTCAAAAAGACCTTCATAAGGCCCAATTCTAGCCTTTGAGCCCCAAAGCGCCCTAGCCCGAGACCTATTCGCTTTTGCGAAGATACCCGTCGCCAGGCCTCGAGCGAGCCCTAATCTGGCAAGGTGAAGTTGAATACCAAGACCCGCCTAGGCTCGCTCTCTAGTTGGAACGCCTGGGTGCTCTCTTGGATTATTGGCATTCGCCTAATTACCGCTTTGGTCTCTGACCCTAACCGCACCGGCAACTTCAGCCCGCTATGGGCTGTGCTCTGGCTGATCAGCTCGGCAATCATGCTCGCCGTCGTCTTTTTGGTTCTTGCCCTCGGTTTGCGCAGGCGACTTCGCAAAAAGAGCGCTGTCTGGCTGAACCTCTTGACCATTGGCATCGCTGGAGCGGCTGCCAACGTATTCGTAGGCGTGGCGGCAAACCTGTGGGGGCTAGACGCTGAAGGTCTCTGGAACATTCGCGCGGTTGGCGGCTTTATCGGTCACACAGCGATGTTCATATTTTTCAACAATTTGCGTGGCGCGGTGATTGAGCGAAACGAAAGAATTCGCGAGTTGAGCGAAGTTGAAGATCAGTTGCTCGGCTACCGCGACAGCGCAAAACAAATTCTTCAAGACGCTCTCGAAAGCATGCGCGCAAAAACCATCGATACCGTTTCGCCATCGATTGAAAAAATTAACCACCTGCTGTCTGAGAAAGTCGATAGTGGCTCTCGCCTGCTACTTATCGACCAGTTGCGTGAAGTGATTCACACCCAGGTGCGCCCTCTGAGCAGAACCCTTCACCAAGATGCCGAAAACCTGAGCACTGTTGTTCAAAAGAGATTTCGACAGCCGGTTGCCAAAGCAGAATGGAATTCGAGCTTCAATCTGCGCAGAAACATTCGAATTCTGCAGGCAAGTGGTTTGCTGATCACAAGTTACCCGCTGGTTGGGTTCTTGGTTGTCGACCGCGGTTCGATGTTTCGCGGCCTGCTCGGTGCGCTGGGTGTTGCTCTCAGCATGGCGCTTTTCAGATTGCTGCTGCCAAAGACGCGAGAGTTCAAAGTTTGGCTTGGCCTTTCGTTGCAGGCAATTCTCGCAACAGTTGCTGTTGTGCCTGCCGTTCTGATTTTGCTCTGGCGCTACGGCTTCACCCCAGAGGTCGTCAATATGACCATTTGGATGGTCTCGCTTTCAGTTGGCTCATTCTTCTTCACCTCATACACTCGAGCGATTGACACCGCCAGAGACCGCTATGAGGTTGATCTGCGCCGCTTCAACGACCAGCTGACTAAAGAGGTATCGCTGTTTGAGCAGCGCCTATGGCTTGAGCGTCGGGCATGGTCTTATGTGTTGCACGGCGACGTTCAGGGAGCCTTGAGTGCCGCCGTAACCCGCCTGCAGCGCAGCGAAAAGCTTGAGCCCTATGAACTAGAGATGGTGAAGCAAGACATCAACAGAGCTATGGCCGCACTCACCAAACCGCCATCAACAGACGTTGACTTCAGCCAAGGCATCGACGAATTGGTTCGCACCTGGGCTGGCATCTGCGATATCAAGGTTGAGACGAGTGCGCGAGCAAGCCGTGCAATCGAAACCAACCGCGATATTAGAAATTGCATCAACGAGATTTGCAAAGAGGCAATCAGCAACGCTGTTCGTCACGGCAATTCTAAAAACGCTTGGATAACCCTAAGCCGCGAACAAGACGACGTGATTGAACTAGAAGTTTGCAACGATGGCCACACCCTCTTGCGCGAACAGCCCAAAGGCCTTGGGCTATCGATGATTGACGACCTCAGTTTGAGTTGGCAGCTAACAGCAGAACGACACAAAGGCAAAACATGTTTGGTTGCGCAGTTGCCAATCAGCAATAAGACAATTTAGAAACGCGAAACTAAAACAACTGCGGATTAGTCGGCTCGATGCCACGCATGTCGTCGTAGTCGAGAACCAAACAAACGATTCCGCGATCTTCTGCAAGCGTGCGAGCCTGCGGTTTGATTTCTTGCGCCGCAAATACTCCGCGCACCGGCGCGAGCACGGTGTCGCGATTCAATAGCTCAAGGTAACGAGTGAGTTGCTCAACCCCGTCGATGTCTCCGCGGCGTTTGAGCTCGACCGCGATATGCCCACCATCCGGGTGAGCCAACAGCAAATCAACCGGACCAATTGCCGTGAAATATTCACGGCGAACCAACGTGGCACCTTCGTGCACGCGATGCACCTGTTCGGCCAAGAGTTCTTGAAGGTGAAACTCGACGCCATCCTTGATGAGGCCAGGGTCAACACCGAGGTCGTGCGACACATCGGCGTGCACGCCATAGATCGTGATGCGCAACTGGTCTTCGGTCTTGGCCTGCGAAACCTTCCAGATCTCGAGAGCACCGGCTTCGAGGGCGTCACCCGCGGCTGGCTCAACGGTCAGCGTGCAGGGTGGGTTCATCCAGTTGAG
>CAEZXK010000009.1_pt1 | contig 39681 bp, 37 predicted proteins | sample 7265231 | NCBI WGS metagenome assembly CAEZXK01 (sample SAMEA6813906, study PRJEB35770) | uncultured Rhodoluna sp. | biome: Freshwater; feature: Freshwater reservoir; material: water | place: Czech Republic | collected 2015-11-04 | depth 0.5m m | reverse complement strand
CGATAGTCCTGATGCCCCGGCCCCGCCCAGAGAATCGAGTCGCCCGGCTTTGCCAGCGAAACCGCCTTGCGAATGGCGGCCTCTGGCGGGCTGACCTCGAAGATCTCGAGTTCGGGCCGAGCCGACCGAGCAGCTTCAACGAGCGTCTTGCGAATTGAGGCCGGGTCTTCAAAGCGCGGATGATGATCGGTGACTACAAGCAGATCGCAACCGCGGGCCGCCACCTCAGCCATAGCGGGCCGCTTAGATGCGTCTCGATCACCGTCTGCTCCGAAAACCATAATCACTTTGCCGCTGGTTACTTTTCTAACCGCCGCCAAGGTGTTTAGAAACGCATCTGGGCTGTGGCCGAAGTCGACAAAAACGTCTGGGCCAGATTCTTCGGTCACTCGCTCGGTTCGCCCTGGCAAATAAGCCTTTATCCCCTGCGCTACGGCTGTCTTTACCTCGTCAAAAGCAACACCCGATTCGCAAATCATGGCTATTGCGAGACCCGCGTTGTGAGCCATATGCGCGCCAATGATTGTGACAAAAGTTTCTAGCGAGTCACCACTTGGAGAGGTAACACTAAACGAAGTTTGGCTCGGAGTCTCGTCGGTTACGCGCACTTTCCAGTCGGATTGCTTTGCCGGGTCAGACGAAATCGACACGACTTTAATCTCGGCGGCATCGAGCATTCTTTGACCCCACTCGGAATCTAGGCAAACGACACCGCGCCTCGCGTGTTGGGGTTTGAGCAACTGCGCCTTGGCAGCGAAATAGGTTTGCATGTCGCCGTAGTCGTCAAGGTGATCGTGACTCAAGTTAGTGAACCCGGCGACGTCGAATCGCAGACCATCGACACGCAATTGAGTCAGCGCTTGCGCCGAGACTTCGATAGCGATCGACTCAACATTCGATTCGCGCATCCGTGCAATCAGCGAATGCATCTCTGTCGACTCGGGGGTGGTAAGGCGCGAAACGATAACCTCTGAGGCGATGTGGCGCTCTGCCGTCGAGGTCAATCCTGTGACTTGCCCGAGCTGACGAAGAATCGCGTCGAGAATATAGGTCGTCGAAGTTTTTCCGTTTGTTCCGGTTGTCGCAAACAAGGTCGGCATTAGCCCTTCGACGTTTCCGTAAACCCACGCCGCGAGCTCGCCGAGTCTGGTTCTCGGCTTTTCTAAAATTGCCACCGGAATCTCGATCTTCTCTAGCAGAAGCGCTCCGGCGGCATCGGTGACAATTGCCGAAGCGCCAAGTTCGATTGCCCGTTCGGCAAACTTCGCTCCGTGGGTCTTCAACCCGGGCATGGCAACGAAAAGATCGCCGGGCCGCAAGTCAGCGGTGTTCATGCTTATGCCGAGTAACTGGGTCTCGCCGGCTTGGTGCCACTTCAAATCAAAGTTCGACACAAGCGCAGTCATGGCTTTCGGCTCGACGTGTCTCGGTCGCAGAATAGGCGGAATGGACTCTTTCATCATTTCCATTCCGTCGGAATGCTTATTGACTTCGTTGTCGAAGGGGCAACTCGGTAGGTTCGAAGCACCTGCTGCATTATGTTTTTGAAAATTGGAGTGGCGCCAAAAGAGTTTCTAATTGTTCTCGACTTGAAGGCGGTAACTGCAACTACGTACTGTGGGTCTTCTGCCGGAGCAACACCGATGAACGAAATCGCGTAGAGATTGCCGTATCGACCTGTGGCTTCATCTCGAATTTCGGCGGTGCCGGTTTTGCCGCCGACGCGATACCCCGGAACGGCAGCGCTCTTGGGGATGCCGCCTTGTTCGACAACTTTTTCGAGCATATCCATTGTTGACTTGGCTGCGCTCTCAGAGATCACTCGCTTGCCTGGCTTGATTGGCGCAGACACGAGATTTCCATTTTTGTCTTCACAGCCGTCAACCAAAACGGGAGGCAGCATTACCCCTTTGTTTGCAATGGTCTGGTACATCATGGCCGATTGCAGCGGGGTCACAGCAAAACCCTGCCCAAACATCGAAACGTACTTCTTGATGCCATCCCACTGGTCATAGGGCAAGACAAATCCAGAAGCTTCGCCCGGAAACTTTAGCCCCGACTTCTTGCCCATGCCGAAATTCACCAGGTAGTCAAAGCGGGTTTTGTCGTCAACAGCTTGGCCGAGCTTCATGATTCCGGTGTTTGACGAGTCGCGCAGCACACCCGCCAAGGTTAGTTTGTCATCAGGGTGCGTGTGCGAGTCGGTGACAATGTAACCGTTGGTTCCAGGTACCTTCCAGCTGTAAGGCGCAATTACCTGAGTCGCCGGAGTCGCCTTGTTTTGATCTAGCAATGTCGCGGCGGTGATTGTCTTGATTACCGAACCGGGTTCAAATGAGGTTTCGAAGACTCGAGCCTTTCTGCTCGAGGCATCCGTCTTTCCCGGAGCATTCGGATCCATCGTGGGTGCTTCGGCCGCCACGAGAATTTTGCCGGTCTTCACTTCAATCACAACTGCGGTCGCCCAGTCGGCTTTCAGCTTGGCCACGTTCTGCGCCAAAACCTGCTGTGCAAAATACTGCAGGTCGGCATTTAGAGTGAGGTGCACGTTTCGACCGTTTATTGCCTCGGTGGTTGTCACAACGCTGTCTGGAATCTTTACCCAGTCTTCGCTCTTTTCAAAAGACTCGGTTCCATCTTGACCGGCAAGACATTTATCGTATTGGCTTTCGATGCCACCGAACGGCTCACCATCGGTATTCAGAAAACCGAGCAGGCTTCCGGCTAGCGCACCGCTCGGGTAGGTTCGCGAAGATCTCTTGTCGTAATAGAGCCAGGGAATTCCGATTTTTCTAAGTTGATCGTAGGTTTTGGAATCTACCCCGCGCTTGATGTTCGCATAGTTGCTTGTGCCGGCTATTTTCGCTGCCACATCTTCGGGGGTCATTGCAAGAATGCCTGCAATTTGCGAAACCAACTGGCTCACTGGAATCTCTACCGTGACACCATCAACTGTTTTTTGCAGCGGGCCGACATCCTTGGGAGAAGCGTTGATGTCATACTTCAAAACACTCTTGGCGAGCACTTTTCCGGTCGAGTCAAGAATTTCTCCGCGCAATGCCGGAAGCACCTGAGCAACAGATCTGCTCGCTAAAGATTCCTGGTTGATCTCGTCGGCGAGCAGAACCTGAACCTGAAAAAGGCGACCGACAAAAAAGACGGCAATTACTACAATTACGGCAGTAAAAATGCGCAATCTCTTTGCAGGATTTCCTGGCTGCATTTAGCTACCGCCTATGTTGCAACTGATTTAGTGAGTTGGTGAAACTGGAATGGTCTCAGTAGAAAACGCTACTGGCTGGCCAAGCATCGAAGCCTGAGCGACATTGCCAATATTTGCGCTGGCGAGACCCGCGGTTAGAACTGAACGCTCGACAAGTGCGGCCGAGGCGATGTTGTTGCGCGAAACTCTTCCGGCTGAATTCAACGCAGCCTTAGGCTTGCCAAAAACTTTCTGGTCTTCAATTCGCAGAAACACTGGATTGGCATTGGCAATCATGCCCAACTCGGATGCGGCATTTGCCAAATTCTGCTGTGAGCTCAGCGAGTCGACCTGCTGACCTACGATTTGGCTCTGAGTGGTTAGCTCTGCCTTTTCTACCTTCAAGGCCTTCAACTCGTAAGCGCTCTGTGTGACGGTGATTCCAAGAATTAGCTGGGCAATTTGTGTGATCACAAAACCGAAGAAGACAACCTTTGCGATGCTGAACATTCGAGAACGCGCCGCAGAGGGCGCAGCTGCTTGCAATGCGCGTGGTGCAGGGCTCGTAACTCTGCGTGGTGCCGTCAAACGTATTGCGCTCATGCTGCTCTCCGAATTTTTTCTGCCGCGCGAAGTCGAACTGACGCCGCTCTGGGATTTTGAAGTACTTCTTTTTCACTTGCCTGCTCAGCGCCCTTAACCAAGAGCCGCAAAACCGGCGCTTGCTCTGGAAGTTCGATAGGCATGTCTAGTGGTGCAGAAGATGTGCTCGCCGCACTGAGCGCTTGCTTCACGATGCGGTCTTCGAGCGACTGGTAAGACAAGATCAGAATTCGACCGCCTAGGGCGAGCGATGCGATTGCCGCTGGCATGGCGTCACGCAAAACATCGAGTTCGCTGTTCACTTCGATTCTCAAAGCCTGAAAAACGCGCTTGGCCGGGTGGCCTTTGCTCTTGCCAGGGATGAAAGGAACAATCGCAACGATTAGTTTGGCCAGCTCGGCGCTGTTTGAAAATGACTGCGCCTTGCGCTTCTCAACAATTGACGAAGCAATCTGCTTTGCATAACGCTCTTCGCCAAACTCCTTGAAGATGCGAGCGAGTTCTTGCTCGGAGTAGCTGTTCAAGACCTGCGCCGCAGTCAAAGACTCCGAACTGTCCATGCGCATGTCGAGTGGAGCATCGAAGCTGTAGGCGAAGCCACGTTCTGCCTCGTCGAGTTGCATTGAAGAAACTCCGAGGTCGAGAAGAACTGCGTCTGCAGAATCGAATCCGTGCTCGGCGAGAACTTCTTGAATCTCGTCATAGGTAGCGTGAGAAAACTTTGCACGCTCGCCAAACTTCTCAAGCCTCTTGGCAGCAAGAGCAAGTGCGCTTGCATCGCGATCGATGCCAATGAGTGTGAGCTGCGGAAACTGCGTCAGAAACGCTTCGGCGTGACCGCCAAGGCCGAGAGTGCAGTCAACAAAAACCGCTCCTGGCTGCTCAATTGCGGCACCTAGAAGTTCGAGGGTGCGCTCAAGAAGCACCGGTACGTGCAATTCGTTTATCTCTTTGGTTGAGTTCATACGCTTCGGGCTTTCCTGAAGCTAGAACCCCATCCATTCCTGCGAGCTTGGTTTTCGCTTTTTCTGGCATCGGGGAAGAGTGCCAGGTTGAACGGGTGGAGATCTAGCGTCAGGGCTAGATGATTCCCGGAATCACCTCCTGCGCCAATGAGGAGTAACTAAATTCTTGACTCGATTCGAAAGCCTTCCAGGCCGCAGCATCCCAGATTTCGGCGTGATTGCCAGCGCCGATCACTGTGAGTTCGCGATTAAGCGAGGCATACTGTCGCAGGGCCGCTGGGATGGTGACCCTCCCCTGCTTGTCTGGGGTCTCTGAATGTGCGCCCGACATGAACATGCGCACGTAGTTGCGGGCTTCTAGGTTGCTAAGCGGTGCAGCAGACAGCTGCTGGGCGCGAATCTCAAAGGCCGCAGCTGTGAAAACCAATAGGCAGCCGTCTTGGCCGCGAGTCATGACTAGGCCGTTGACGAAGTACTCGCGCAGCTTGGCCGGAAGAATAATGCGGCCCTTTTCGTCGAGCTTTGGGTAGTAGGAACCGCTGAGTGTTGACACCGACTACCCTCCTTTGCGCTTGGCCTTGCTTGATTTCTCCACTTTACACCACTTGCATCCACAATACGCCAATTTGACCCATTTTTTATAACGTTTTGATATAAAAACTCCCCAAATTGCTTGGATATAGCAGGTGGAGCAAAATCCCACAAAAGTCGCCATGACGACAGAAAAGTGAGGCTAGAAAGCGAAAAACACCCTGCTTCTGCAGGGTGTACGCGTTAAATCGAGAAGATCGAGCGAATTACTGGTCTGTGCGCTTGTTCCAACGATCTTCGAAAACCGAGTTTGGCGAAGGCTTTGATTCTGGACGAGCCTTCTTTGGTCGCCCGCCAGCTGCGGCAGGCCTGCCGGTCGCGCTGGCGATAAGTATTCCAAAGAGCATGACCAGGAAGCCCAATACTCCGAAGAGCGCTACCTGGGTTACGGCACCAAAGACCAAGATCGAGATTCCAACCACAGCAATCAACGAACCAGCAATCACCTTCGACGGTGAATTAGCTCCAGGGGCTTCAATTCGCTCGATTTGGGCTTTTGATTTGCGCTCAAAAGCGGCATCTTCGGCATAGAGCCCGCGCTCGAGTTCTTCAAGAACTCGTTTTTCGCTCTCAGATAGACCCATGATTGCCTCCTGTTACGAGCATAAGCAAGCGAACGGGTTTTGTAAACGGCGCAGATTAGGCTTGGCACATGCTTGAGTCATCCATTCTGCTGAACGCAATCCAGCAGCAACTAGACGAGTTTTGCGCTACCCGACGTTCAGACTTTGGTGCCATCTCTGAAGACCTCTATCCCCTCGTGGATTTTGCGCAAGATCTGCTGAAGGGCGGAAAACGGTTTCGGGCGCAGTTTTGCTATTGGGCTTGGGCTGGAAACCTAGCTCAAAATCAGAACCTGACCGAAGAGCAGCGAGACAATTCGCTTCGAGCAATCGTTGGAATTTGTGCCGCGCTAGAAATGTTCCACGCTGCAGCGCTTGTGCACGACGATTTGCTAGACCAATCAGACACTAGGCGTGGCAAACCCGCGGTGCACAAAAACTTTGAGTCACTTCACCAAGCAGAGGGTTGGGCGGGAAGCAAAGAACGTTTCGGCCAGGCCGGTTCAGTTCTGGTTGGCGACCTGATGCTCAGTTGGAGCAGCGAAATATTTGGAAACGCCTTGCTTCACGCTCCAACTGCAGAAATTGAACGGGCCTGCCGCGAAGAATTCAGCAGGATGCGCGTGGAAATCATGGCCGGTCAGTATCTAGACGTGTTAGAAGAAAATGCCGCGCCGAGTCGCGACGTGAGCGAGGCTGTTGCTCGTGCAAACCGAGTGATGCTCTACAAGACGGCAAAGTATTCGATTGAAGCTCCTCTGCTAATCGGCGCCGCATTTGCGGGGGCAAACCAATCTTCAAGAGACGCGCTTGGCGCATTCGCAATTCCACTAGGTTTAGCGTTTCAATTGCGCGATGACGTGTTGGGCGTATTTGGAGATCCCCAGGTAACTGGCAAACCGGCCGGCGACGATCTGCGCGAGGGCAAGAGAACCGTTCTAGTCGGCCTAACCCGAGAGACTCTAGATGGCCCAGTAGGAAAAGTTTTTGATGACATGTTGTCTTCTCGAGAATTGAGAGACGACCAGATTCAATTTTTGCAACAGACAATCATTGGCTGCGGTGCACTGAAAAAGACCGAGAGCATGCTCGAAGATCTTGGAACCGAGTCGCTCGAACTTCTAGAAAAAATCGAAATTGAGCGCGAAGCAAAAGACGCACTTCGCGAACTCGCAAGATTCGTGATAAACAGAAGCCACTAGCTAGAGAGCCAGCGCTTGCGCCAGTCTTCTAATTTCTGACTTTTTGCCGGCCACCATCGCGGCCATAGGTGTCTGTTGCAAAACGTCGTTGTGCGTATAGAGCCACTCAATTGCCGATTCGAGCGAAAACCCCGCGTCGCGAAGAACCACGATTGTGCCCTGCAAACTGGGCAACGGTTCTTTCTCGACGATGATCTCGCGAGGAACGTATTGAACACCATCTCGCTTTACGGATATCAGGTGGTGATCCTCGATGAGCCTTCGAACTCGGCCAATTGGCACATCAAGCAGTTCGGCTACATCGGGTACGGTCAGCCATTCGGAAACATTCTCAAAAACATCAGTCACAGGTTAAAGAGTGCCACACCGCAGCGCTTGAAGGGTAAAGAACCCGCCAGATGGCACGATATTGGCGAGGCAAGTATGAACAATGATGGCGACGAGACAAAGCGCGGCCAGGACCCGAAAAAAGTGGCCTTGGCCCTCGCCACGCTACCCATCACGATTATCGGCTCGATAACGCCTGACTTCGCGAGCGCAAGCGAAATCCAAGACCTCTCCCCTGATACGCAGAAACCAGACGGCAATCAAGAAGACGCCACGCAGACGGCTCAAGCCGGTGCGCAACCTCCGCGCACGCTGTCAAAGCAAAGCGTTTATGAAGTTCTGCCTGGTGACACTTTGCCGACGATAGCCAAGAAGTTCTCTCTCGGCGTTAGCGAACTGATGCGAATCAACGATCTCAACGACAGCTCGCTCGTGATGCCGGGTCAAATCTTGAGACTGGTTGATAACGCAGTTCAACCCTCGGTTATCGAAAAGACTCTCGGCCCCGTCAATCACAAAGTGCAGCAGGGTGAGACACTGGCGCAAATTGCCAAGCGCTACTCGATCAAGCTGCCGGCCCTGCTTGCCCTAAACCAACTCAAAGAGCGTTCACTGATTTTTCCAGGCCAAGTTCTAACCCTCAGATCGGTAAATCCGGTTAGCTCAACAGAGCCATCGAGGGCCGCCAAGGAGCACCTGGTTGCCGGCGGTGAGACTCTTACTCAGATTGCAAAACGTCACAACATTTCGCTCGCTTCGCTCCTAAAGGCAAACCGGCTTACCAAGACATCTTTGATTTTTGTCGGGCAACGACTCGAGGTGCCGACACCTAGCGAAGCGGCAAGCACCGAGAATCAATCGAGCGTTACCGGAAACACGGTCGGCAAGCCAACCAGCATTTGCCTGTTTCACGGTTTTCACAAAATCAAGGCCGGCGAAACCATCAGCAAGCTTGCCAGCGTGTTCGGAGTTTCAACGCAAGCGCTTCTGAGCGCAAACAAGCTAAGCCAAAACTCGACCATTTACATTGGGCAAAAATTAGTTATCCCGGGAGTGCACAACGCACTCAATTGCCCAAAGCTCACAGCGCTGACAGACGAAATGCGCCAAAACGCAGAAACGATAATCTCGATCGGCAGACAGCTCAAAGTTGGCGACTATGGCATCGTTATCGCCCTCGCCACAGCAATGCAGGAATCAAGCCTTCGCAACATTTCATTCGGCGATCGCGATTCGATTGGGCTCTTTCAGCAGCGCCCCTCGGCTGGCTGGGGTTCTAAGTCGCAGATTATGAAGCCCGATTACTCGATTCGAGCTTTCTTTGGCGGCAACGGTTCTCCGAACCGTCCGGGCACCAGAGGTTTGCTTGATGTTGCTAACTGGAAGGCCATGCCGCTAACTCAAGCGGCGCAGACCGTTCAGATTTCGGCATTCCCACTCGCCTACGCAAAATGGGAGCCAAGCGCTTGGAATTGGCTAGCTGAACTAGATGGACTCGAGGATAGCTAGTGGCTGACCTAGTCGGCCGCCTAATTCGCGGCCGCTACCAGATTGAAAAGCTCGTTGCTCGAGGTGGCATGGCAACCGTTTACCTTGCCGAAGATAATCGCCTCGACCGCAAGGTTGCCATCAAAGTCATTCACCCGCACCTGTCCAACGACCAGAACTTTCGCGAGAAGTTTGTTCGCGAAGCAAAAATCGCAGCCAAACTATCGCATCCGAATCTGGTCAACGTTTTTGACCAGGCCGAAGATGGCGATGTTGTCTTTCTGGCCATGGAATATGTTTCGGGCATAACGCTAAGAGACGCCCTGGATAAATTTGGCGCGCTTTCGGCAGAGCGAGCTTTAGATGTTTTCGAGCCAATAGTGGCAGCCTTAGCCGCCGCGCACTCGGCTGGCGTTTTGCATCGAGACCTAAAACCAGAGAACGTGCTGCTATCTGATGACGGCAAAGTGAAGCTCAGCGACTTTGGTTTGGCAAGGCCGATATCTGCGCAGACCCAGACCGGTGGTGTGGTTGGAACCGTCGCCTACCTAAGCCCCGAGCTTGTCTCGCGTGGTGTCGCCGATGCGCGAAGCGATGTTTACGCCGCCGGCATCATGCTGTTCGAACTGCTCACCGGTCAGCAACCATTTAGAGGCGAGCAAGCTGTTCAGGTTGCAATGCAGCATGCCAATAGCGAGGTGCCACCGCCTTCGACGCTAAACAGTTCGATTCCCGAATTGCTCGATGAGATTGTGCTGTGGGCAACCGCGAAGCAGCCCCAGAATCGCCCGAGCGATGCGATGGAGTTGCACAAGATTCTGGTGCGAGCAAAGGCAGATCTAAAGAATCCAAAAAAGAGCAGTGAGCTGACCGAGAAGCTTCGCGAAACTTCGATACTCAGAATCGACTCGGTAGAGCAAAACTTGCTAGACCAGACTCAATTGCTTCAAGACGCGTTGGCTGATGACACCAATCAAACCATTGCCCTAAATCTCGAACCAGCCGAGCATGCGCGAGGTGGCGTTTTTCACTCTCACAGAACAATCAAAGTCTTGGTGGCCAGCGCGCTAGCTATCCTGCTTGGCCTCGGTGCCGGCTGGTGGTTTAGTTCTGGCCCAGGCGGATTCGACGTCATGCCAGATCTAACCAATCGCAGCCAGGTGGAAGCCGAGCGTCTGGCGCAGTCACTCGGTGCCACTGTAGTGGTTGTCACCGAGAGTTCAAAAACCGTTTCGAGCGGACTGGTTATCTCATCAGAGCCGAACTCTGGCGCTCTCTACTGGGGCGGGCCGATCACCATTCGGGTCTCAAGCGGCCCAAAGATGGTGAACGTCGCAAACCTAGAATCCAAGACCCTGGTTGAGGCAACCGCCATCATTCTGCAATCGGGATTCGTGCTCGGCGAAGTGTCATCCTGGTTCAATGCCGCCCCGATTGGAACCGTCTACGCCCACAGCGGTGGCGGGTCAACCAAGGTTCCCGAAGGCAGCGCAATAGATCTTGAGATTTCGCTCGGCTCTATTCCGGTGGTGGCGAACCTAGATCAAGAGACCGCCGTCAACCTGGTGCAAGTTGCTGGTCTGAAGGTCAAAACCATAATCACTGAATTTAGCGAAACGGTAGCAAAGGGCCAGGCGATTGCTCTCATCCCCATCACCGAACCGCTCGGCAAGGGTGGCGAAGTCAACCTAGTTGTTTCTAAAGGCTCAGACATCGTCACGATGCCAAGAGTTGTTGGCGAAACCATCCGTGCATCTAAGACATTGCTGGAATCACTCGGATTAGTTGTGGTGGTAGACACAAACCAATTAAGCAGCAACTGGGGAATTGCCAAGGTGAAGAAAGTTTCTGTAGCTCCAGGCGCTCAGCTTAGAGTCGGCGACAGCGTAAAGATTTCTTCTAACTAGTTGTGCGCTTAGTTTTCGCAAGCGACTCGGCAACCAAAAATGCGAGTTCTAGTGACTGCATGTGATTGAGTCGCGGATCGCAGAGACTCTCGTAACGCCCTTCGAGAGAAGCCTCATCGATATGCTCGCTGCCACCGAGGCACTCCGCAACATCGTCACCGGTTAGCTCGATGTGAATGCCACCCGGAAAAGTGCCCGCTTCGTGATGAACTTCGAAGAATCCGCGAACCTCATCCATGACGTCATCAAACCTGCGCGACTTGTAACCGTTGGCGGTTGTGATGCCGTTTCCATGCATCGGGTCGCTAATCCAGAGCGGATTCGCGTCGCTGTCACGAACGGCTTCGACCAAACGCGGAAGCTCGTGGCGAATCTTCGATGCGCCCATGCGGGTAATAAAGGTGAGTCGACCCGGCTCTCGATTCGGATCAAGCTTTTCAATCAATTCGATTACATCTGACACCTGAGTTGTCGGGCCAAGTTTGACGCCGATTGGGTTTCGAATTCTCGACAGAAAGTCGATGTGTGCGTGATCGATCTGACGTGTTCTCTCGCCGACCCAGATAAAGTGCCCGCTGGTCAGGTAAGGCGTTCCGGTTCTCGAATCGATTCGCGTCATCGGTCTTTCGTAATCGAAAAGTAGCCCCTCGTGAGATGTATAAAACTCGGTGGTTCTCAATTGCTCAAAATCGGCACCGCAGGCAGACATGAAGTCAATTGCTCGGTCAATCTCGCGGGCCAATTCAACGTAGCGCTTGTTTGCAGGGTTGTCGGCAAAACCCCTGTTCCACTCGTGCACCGAGCGAAGATCGGCAAAACCACCCTGCGTGAAAGCGCGAATGAGGTTGAGGGTCGAGGCGGCCGTGTTGTAGGCCTTCAAGATTCGCTTCGGGTCTGCGGTGCGCGACTCTTCGGTGAAGTCGTAGCCGTTGATGATGTCACCACGGTATGCCGGAAGCGTTACGCCCTCTCTGGTCTCGAAATCGCTCGAACGCGGTTTCGCAAACTGACCAGCCATGCGACCCATTTTGATGATTGGCATCGATGCGCCGTAGGTCAAGACGAGCGCCATTTGGAGAATCGTCTTCACTCGGTTGCGAATTCGATCTGCTGTGGCGTCTACGAAGGTCTCTGCGCAGTCACCGCCTTGCAAGAGAAAAGCTTTTCCAGATGCGGCTTGAGCTAGACGGGCGCGAAGAATATCGACCTCACCGGCGAAGACGAGCGGTGGCAGAGTAGCGAGCTCGGCGCGCACTGCTGCAACAGCAGACTGGTCAGGCCACGTTGGTTGCTGAAGGGCAGGCAGATTCAGGTAGTTATCTAGCCCGGCCAAAACCTTCGGGTCAACGGCCACAATTTTTTCGTTCATCTAATCCACCGATTACTGACGCGCAAGTTTTGCGCGCTTCTCTTTCACTGAAGACGCATAAGAGTCGACATATTCTTGACCGCTCAGTTTCGCCAACTCATACATGATTTCGTCGGTCACGGCGCGCAAGACGATTCGGTCGCCTTCCATGCCGTCAAATCTGGTGAAGTCGAGCGGTGAACCGACAACAATTCCAACTCGTCGAATTCGCGGAAAACGTTTGCCGATTGGCTGAACCTTTTCGGTATCGATCATGGCCACCGGAATAACTGAAACCTTCGACTCGAGGGCCATCCTGGCGATGCCAGTTCTGCCTCGGTACAACTTTCCATCGGGCGACCTTGTGCCCTCCGGGTAGATTCCTAAGACAAGACCTTGGCTCAAAACGCTTAGGCCAGTGTTGAGAGATGCCTCGGATGCTTTTCCGCCACTGCGATCAATCGAGAGCTGCCCGGTTGCCTTGAAGAACCAGCGCACCAAAGCACCCTTGACACCCTTGCCGGTGAAGTACTCGCTCTTGGCGAGAAAAACCACCGGGCGTCGGCTCTGCAGAGGCAGAAAAATCGAATCTGAGAATGAGAGATGGTTGCTAGCCAAGATGACTGCACCAGAACTTGGGATGTTTTCCATGCCACGAACCCAAGGCCTAAAAACGAGTCGAAGCAGCGGACCCAGAACAAGATTCTTCAGGATGAAGTAAGCCATCGCTGTGTTCCTCTCGTATTCGCCGCGAAGAACCTATTTTACCTGTGCTCTAGAGCTGAGCGCACTAAATCTGCGGCGCCAATGACACCCGCATCGTTCACAAACTCTGCCGCTTTCACACTCAACTCCGGGCGAAAGCCTCTTGCTGGCAGGTTTTCTAGGTAGGCCTTGCGAATGGGGTCGAGCAAAAGATCTCCGGCAGCGCTCACTCCGCCGCCGATCACGACGATTTCGGGGTCGAGCACCGCTGTGAGACTCGCAACCGTCTCGCCGAGCCACTGGCCCAGTTCGCGCAGCAATCTGAGCGCTCCAGGGTCGGCCTGAAGAATGGCCTCGTAAACCTGATCGCCAGATAGTTCACCGGCATGGTCACGAAGTTTGCGCAGAGTTGCACCCTCGTCGGTGCCAGCGTCAGCGAGCTGTCGGGCAGACTTGAGCAGCGCAGTTCCTGAGCCGTATTGCTCGATACAACCGTGCGCTCCGCAGCCGCAGAGCAGGCCATCAGGCACAACACGAATGTGACCAAGCTCGCCACCGATGCCGAAGCCACCGCGCAGCAGTCTCGAGTCGGCAATCACAGCGCCACCGACGCCGGTGCCGATCGTGAGCATGATCATGTTCTTGGTTCCGCGCCCAGCGCCAAATTTGAACTCCGCCCAGCCGGCAGCATTGGCGTCGTTTTCAAGAATCACCGGAAGCGAAATCTTGGCTTCGATCTTCGCCTTAAGCGGCTCGTTTCGCCAACCGATGTTTGGCGAATAGGCGATGGTAGCTTGATCTGCGTCGATAAAGCCCGCCGCGGCAACGCCAACTCCAATGGCTTCTGCGCCTTCGGTCAGTTCGCTGACTAGTTCAACAACGGCATCGATGATGTCATCGCCGTATGTCTCGGGGGTCGGCACGCGGGCTTCTCGCACAATGCGCCCAGACTCATCGACCAAAGCGCCGGCAATCTTGGTGCCACCAATATCAATGCCGACTGCGTGCATGGTTGAGTCCTTTCCGAACCCTGCCATTTTAGCCAAGAATGCTGGGCGAGTTAGCCCCGAGAATGCCGTTAGAGTTGTGCCTAACCATCTCGACGAGGAGAACGAAGTGCGAATACTGGACATTCCCGCCCTGGTTGTCTCACCAGAGGACATGAACATTACCGACCTCTTGGTAGACCGTGCCAAAAACACACCTGACTTGACTCTCTACGCCCTTGCCAAAGCCGAGGGCTTTGAGGCTGTTTCTGCCACCAAGTTTTTGGCCGAAGTTCAGCAGGTCGCTAAGGGATTGATTGCCAGCGGAATTCAACCGAGCCAAGCCGTTGCGATAATGAGCCGCACCCGTTACGAGTGGACCGTCTTAGACTTCGCGATTTGGTTCGCGGGCGCAGTTTCGGTGCCGATCTATGAAACCTCTTCGGCGGCACAGATGGAGTGGATTCTCTCGAACAGCGACTCGGTCGCGCTCTTCACCGAAACCGCCGAGCACGCCGAACGATTCGCTCAAATCAAGGCAGCCGTTCCCTTGGCTCGCCTGCTAATGATTTTCGATGACAACTGTATAGAAGAACTAAAGAAGCGTGGCAAAGAAATCACGGATGAGGTTCTCGAGCAGCGACGCAAATCGAGCAAGCTGCGCGATTTGGCAACAATCATTTACACCTCTGGCACAACCGGAAAGCCAAAGGGTTGTGAACTCACTCACCGGGGCTTCATCGAGTTGAGCCAGAACGCAAGAAAAGATTTGCCTGACGTGCTCGTCGAAGGAAGAAGCACAGTGCTTTTCTTGCCACTCGCCCACGTCTTCGCACGCTTCGTTGAAGTTCTTTGCGTGGCCGGTGGCATCAAGGTCACCCACGAGGCTGACCCTCGAAACGTAGCCAAGTCACTTGCCGCGTTCAAGCCGGAATTTTTGCTTGCGGTTCCTCGTGTCTTCGAAAAGGTTTACAACGGAGCAGAGCAAAAAGCCGAAGCTGGCGGCAAGGGAGACATTTTCAGAAAGGCCGCAAACGTTGCAGTCGCCTGGTCTGAGTCACTCGACAATGGCGGCCCGAGCCTGAAGCTCAAACTGCAGCACTTCGTTTTCGACAAGTTGGTCTACAAGAAGATTCGCGCTGCAATGGGTGGCAACCTTCAGTACGCAATTTCTGGCGGTGCACCACTGGGCGCGCGTCTCGGCCACTTCTTTAGGGCACTCGGCGTAATCGTGCTCGAGGGCTACGGCCTAACCGAGACCACTGCACCCGCGACCATTTCTCGCCCTGCGCACATCAAGATCGGCAAAGTTGGCACACCGCTGCCTGGCACCGGCGTGAAGATTGCCGACGATGGCGAAATCTGGCTCCGCGGAAACAACATCATGCGCGGATACTGGAGAAACGAAGCCGCAACCGCAGAGGTCATGGATGGCGAATGGTTTGCAACCGGCGACATTGGCATGCTTGACGAGGATGGCCTGCTTAGCATCACTGGTCGAAAGAAAGAACTTCTAGTTACTGCCGGCGGAAAGAACGTTGCACCTGCTGTGCTCGAAGATCCACTAAGGGCAAACCCGCTAATCGGTCAGGTCGTTGTAATCGGTGACAACAAACCGTTCATCGCGGCAATGATTTCGCTCGACTCTGAGATGCTTCCGATCTGGCTAGCCAACCACGGTGGAGAAAACACCATGTCGGTTTCAGATGCCGCAAAGTCTCCCCTGGTGATCGCTGCTATCCAAGCTGCAATTGACGACGCAAACAAGTTGGTTTCGCGCGCCGAGTCGATTAGAAAGTTTGTGATTATTCCAGATGAACTTACCGAGAGCTCAGGGCACCTCACCCCGAGCTTGAAACTCAAGCGAAACGTCGTAATGAAAGACTTCGCTTGGGCGGTCGACGAACTTTACGAAGAAAAGGCTTAGTTCTTCAAGAACCAGTCTGAGTTTCGAACTTCTCGCATAGCGAGTTTGCGCTCTTCAGCATCGAGCCGGTCAAGGTAGAGCATGCCGTCTAGATGATCGCATTCGTGCTGCAGCGCTTGAGCGAGCAATCCTGAACCCTCAACCACAACCGCATCGCCGTTTTTGTCAAAACCCGTAACCCGAGCCCATTCGTAGCGCGGCGTCTTGTGCCACAATCCCGGCACCGAGAGGCACCCTTCTTCAACTAAACGCAGCTCGCCCGAGACCTCGGCGAGAGTCGGGTTCAAAACATAACCGAGCTGCTTATCTACGTGAAAACTGAACGCTCGAAGATTGATGCCGATCTGTGGCGCTGCAACGCCGGCACGGCCGGCCACCGCAGTGGTATCGAGAAGGTCTTCTACCAGCGCGAAGAGTTTTTCATCGAAGTCGACGATAAGGTCGCTCGGGGTCTTGAGCACCGGGTCTCCGAAGAGCCTGATCTGTCGAACCGCCATGACTAGATGCGCGGGTTGTTTAGACCGTCAACCACCAAAGCCGCCAACTCTCTGGCAGCTTGCTGCGTTCCCTTTTTCAGTTCGGTGAACTTAATTACCGAACCGGCGGCTAGGGCTTCATCATATGGAATCTTTACAACTGCGCGAACGCGAGTCTTGAAGTGCTGCTCGATTTCATCGAGCTTCACCAGCTGCGTTGCCTGAGTGGCCGTGTTCAGCGCAACCACGGCGTTGCGAACCAGATCTCCGTAACCGTTGGCTTCAAGCCAGGTGAGAGTCTCGGATGCAAGTCTTGCCTCATCTACAGAACCGCCGGAAACAATAACGAGCCCGTTAGCGCGTTGCAATGTTGGTCGCATTACCGAGTGCACAATTCCGGTTCCGCAGTCGGTCAGCACGATTGAGTAGTAACGCGCAGCCATGTCGGCAACCACGTTGTAGTCGCCTTCATTGAATGCTTCTGAGAGCATGGGGTCGCTGTCTGAAGCCAGAACATCGAGTCGAGTGATGTCTCGCGAGACCATGGTGCTGAAATCTGTGAAGCCATCGATTGCGGCAGCGCGATTCACGACATCGCGAACCGTAAAGCGGGTTGACTTGCTAATTCGCTCTGCCAGAGTGCCACGGTCGGGGTTTGCGTCGATTGCGATGACTCGGTCTTCACGCACCAGCGAGAGAGCCATGCCCAAGAGTGTCGAGACGGTGGTTTTGCCAACACCGCCCTTGCGAGTTAACACCGGAACGAACTTTGCTCCCCCGTCTAGCTGGGCACCGATTCTAAGGTCGAGAGCTTTGCGTTCGCGCACCTTCAACGAGTCGCCAAGATTAATGGTCTTTAGCGAGATGAAATAGATGAACCTTCTGAAACCGCTCTCTGGCGCTGGGCGGTTTCGTGAACTTGTGTCAATAAGTCGATCTGCGGTGAGCATGGCAGCCGGTTCTGGCTGGTCGAAGGTTTCACCGCGAAGCGAGTCGCGTCGCGAGTAGTTTGAGCGTCTCGAGATTGGGCCGGTGTCGCTTGTCGGTTCTGTGGTTGGCGACACAATGCGGTTGGTGCGCTCATCCTCTGTGACAATCTGCACAGACTGAGTGCTCGGGGTCACATCGATGATTCCAGAATCGACAGCCAATTCGGCAAGCGCGTGAGTTTGAATTTCGTTTTCTTCGGCAGGCTGGTCTGCGGCAGCGCGTGGAGCTAGAAAGTCGTCATCTTCTGGTTTCTTATCCCAAATAGCCAAAACCGATGCTCCTATGCCAACAAATGTTCGCTAACGCGATAACTACCCGAGTTTACCAGTGATTCAGCCTCGGTCGGGCTCAACCACAATTATGAGGTCTCCGGCCTCGACCGCCTGGGTGCGACCAATGGCTAGCCTGCTCACAACGCCAGCGGCACTGGCAGTGATTGACGCTTCCATCTTCATGGCCTCGATCGTTGCTACTGGCTGACCAATCTCAACCCTTGCACCTTCGACAGTATGAAGCGTGACAACCCCGGCAAAAGGTGCGGCAACGTGACCCATGTTTGTCGAATCGGCTTTCTCGGCCTGAATCACATCGACGGCAATTTTTCGATCGCGCACATTTATCGGTCGAAGTTGACCGTTGAGTGTGGTCATTACTGTGCGGAATCCCTTGGCATCTGGAGAACCGATTGCTTCAAGCCCAACGTAAAGCTGCACACCCTTCGAAATCTCAACAACGTGTTCGGCACCCTGTTCGAGACCGTATAGGTAGTCAACGGTGTCAACCTGATCGAGACGCCCGTAGGTGTCTCTGAACTTGATGAACTCGGCGGTCGGGCCTGCGAAGAGCAACCGGTTTAGTGTGGCGCGCTTGAGCGTGCTGTCTGTCGAGTTGAGCGCCGCGAGGTCATCCGTGTTCAGAGCTGTGACGCCAAACTTCACGTTCTTGCCCTGAAGCACCTTGGTTCTAAACGGTTCTGGCCAGCCGCCCGGCAAGTCGCCAAGCTCACCGGCCATGAAACCGACAACACTGTCAGGCACATCGTAGTTTTGCGGGTTGGCCGCGAAATCATCTGGGTCTGCACCAACAGCCACCAGGTGAAGCGCGAGATCGCCGACGACCTTTGACGAAGGTGTCACCTTGGTTGGTCTACCCAAAATTCGATTCGCCGCGGCATACATGTCTTCGACTCTTTCGAACTGATTGCCTAGCCCAAGCGCAATTGCCTGTTGGCGCAGGTTAGAAAGCTGGCCACCAGGAATCTCGTGTTGGTAGACGCGACCGGTTGGCCCCGGTAGTCCAGATTCGAAAGGTGCGTAGACGCTGCGAACGGCTTGCCAGTATGGCTCGAGAGCGGTTACCGCGCCAAGTGAGATGCCCGCGTCTCGCTCTGTGTTTTCAAGAGCCGCGATTAGGGCTGACGCAGAAGGTTGCGAGGTGGTTCCGGCCATCGGAGCAGATGCGACATCAACAGCGTCGACGCCGACATTGATCGCCGCCATAAGCGTTGCCAACTGACCACCTGCGGTGTCGTGGGTGTGCAGATGCACCGGCACATCAAAACGTTCACGCAGCGCCGAAACCAACTTTGCAGCTGCAGCCGGGCGCAACAAACCGGCCATGTCTTTAATTGCGATTATGTGAGCACCGGCAGCGACGATTTTTTCTGCCAGGTCAAGATAGTAATCGAGCGTGTAAAGGGTCTCGTTCGGGTCAAGCAGATCTGCCGTGTAGCACAAGCCAACTTCGGCGATTGCTGTTTCGGTTCTGAGAACAGCCTCGATTGCCGGACGCATCTGTTCGACATCGTTGAGCGCGTCAAAGATTCTGAAAATGTCGATGCCTGCGACCACGGCTTCTTTCACGAATGCTTCGGTCACCTCTTGCGGGTAAGGCGTGTAACCAACAGTGTTTCTTCCGCGAAGCAACATTTGCAAACAGATGTTTGGCATGGCGGCACGAAGCGCTTCTAGTCGCTCCCAAGGGTCTTCGCCGAGAAAACGAAGCGCAACGTCGTAGGTCGCTCCGCCCCAAGCTTCAACCGAAAGCAGCTGCGGAGTTAGTCGAGAAACGTGCGGTGCAACCTGAACGAGATCGCGGGCGCGAACTCGAGTTGCAAGCAGAGACTGGTGGGCATCCCTGAATGTGGTGTCGGTTATTGCAACCGCGTTTTGTGCGCGCAGGTCGGCCGCAAAGGCTTTTGGGCCAAGTTGCAGCAGTCGCTGGCGCGAACCGGCTGGTGCTGGCTGAGACAGGTCGACCTTCGGCAACTTCTTGCCCGGAGAAATGTGCTGACCGCGAGGGCCATTCGGCTGGTTCACGGTGACGTCGGCCAGCCAAGACATGATCTTGGTGCCGCGGTCGCGCGACGGCGCCGACGTGAAGAGCTGAGGGCGTTCGTCGATGAAAGCGGTGCTCAGGTCGCCGGCTCGAAAAGAAGGGTCGGCCATGACAGCCTGCAGAAACGCGATGTTGGTTGACACGCCACGGATGCGGAACTCGGCGAGAGCTCGCTCGCTGCGAATCACTGCCGACTTGAAGTCGCGCCCCCTAGCGATGAGTTTCACAAGTAGCGAGTCAAAGTGCGGGCTGACCTCGGCACCGGTTGAGACCGTTCCGCCGTCGAGTCGAATTCCCGCGCCGCCTGGTGAGCGATAGGTAGTGATTTTTCCGGTGTCTGGTCTGAAGTTTGCCGCCGGGTCTTCGGTTGTGATGCGGCACTGAATCGCGAAGCCGTGACGCTGAATTTTGTCTTGGGTCAAGCCGAGGTCGTCAAGCGATTCGCCCGACGCGATGCGCATCTGGCTCTGCACGAGATCGACATCGGTGATTTCTTCTGAAACGGTGTGCTCAACCTGAATTCTCGGGTTCATCTCAATAAAAACATGCTTGCCGGCATTCTCGCCGACGGTGTCAATCAAGAACTCAACTGTGCCGGCATTTTGGTAGCCGATGGTTTTTGCGAAGGCAACCGCATCGCGATAGAGAGCCTGTCGCAAGTCTTCGTCGATAAGCGGTGCCGGTGCGATCTCGACAACTTTTTGGTTTCGTCGCTGCACCGAGCAATCGCGTTCAAACAGGTGCACAACGTTGCCAAAGGTGTCGGCCAAAATTTGAACTTCGATGTGACGCGGGCGAATAACGGCTTGCTCTAAAAAGACGCGAGCATCGCCGAATGAACTCTCGGCCTCACGCGAAGCCTCGACAAGAGCTGCGCGAAGGTCTTCTTGCTTAGCAACCCTTCGCATTCCGCGCCCGCCACCACCGGCAACGGCCTTCACGAATATCGGAAAGCCAATCGAATCTGCTTGATTGACGAGTTCATCAACGTTTGCCGAAGACTGTGACGACTTTAGAACCGGAACGCCGGCGCGAATAGCAGCCTCTTTCGCAACAACTTTGTTGCCGGCCATCTCTAAGACATCAGAGTTTGGCCCGATAAAGGTGATGCCGTTTTTCTTCGCGGCCTCGGCCAATTCTGGATTTTCAGACAAAAAGCCGTAGCCCGGATAAATGGCGTCTGCGCCACTCTCTTTTGCCACACGGATAATCTCGCTGACGTCTAGATAAGCGCGAACCGGATGCCCAACGACGCCAATCTGGTAGGACTCGTCTGCCTTGAGCCTGTGGGTCGAATTGCGATCTTCATAGGGGAAAACGGCCACAGTCTTGGCACCGAGCTCGTAGGCGGCCCGAAAGGCGCGAACGGCTATTTCGCCTCGATTGGCAACCAGAATCTTCTTGAACATCGGTTCCTTAGGTCGTTATTGCGAACAAGGGGTTTCGGGCCCTTGAGATAAAAAGGTAGCCTATTCAGGTGCATGTTCTCAGCGTTAGTTCCCTAAAGGGAGGCGTCGGCAAAACCACGGTTGCCCTTGGTTTAGCTTCGGCTGCCTTCGCACGCGGACTCAAGACCCTGGTTATTGATCTAGACCCCCAGTGCGACGCTACGACCGGATTAGGAGCGGTTGGGGAATTCAAGACAACCGTTGCCAGCGTTCTGAAGAACCCAAAACACAACGTCGTGTCTGCCTCAATCGTATCTTCAACCTGGGGCAAGGTGGGAGGCGGATCGGTCGATGTCATGGTCGGCAGCCCGCGCAGCATCCATCACGACACTCCCCACCCGACTGTTCGCCAGACCTGGAAGCTCGAAGAGGGTCTGCACAACGTCGAGACGATCTATGACCTCGTCATTATCGACACCCCTCCATCTATCAACGCACTTACCCGCACCGCTTGGGTGGCCAGCGACCGAGTTCTGATCGTCACCGAGCCGGGCATCTTCTCGGTGGTCGCCGCCGACAGGGCTATCCGTGCATTAGAAGAGGTAAGAACCGCAATCACCAAGCGAGTTCGCCCGCTGGGAATTTTGGTCAACAGACACCGACCTGCTTCGAAGGAACAAGACTTTAGAGTTCAGGAACTCAACGAGATGTTCCCTGGCCTGCTGATTCCGAACTATCTCGAAGAGCGCGCGCACCTGCAGCAGACTCAGGGCGCTGCGAGACCGATTCACACCTGGCCTGGCGAGGGCGCTATTGAAATCGCAGATTTTTTCACGGATTTGCTTGATCGCGCAATGCTTGCGTTCGAAGAACCAAACGAAGAAGTAACGGTCGAGAAGCCGAAAGAAAAACGCAAGTTCTTTAGACGTCACAAGCGCGGAAGCAAGCGCCCAGAGATTGTGACCATTGAAACTGCCATCGAAGAACTCGGAGAAGTTGTCGAACCGATCGCAATTGCAGAAGAACCAAACGAATCTTTCGAAGCAATCGAAACTAATGACCTAGCGCAGCAACCGCAAAGCGAATGGACCGAGCCGAGTTGGCAAGACGACGAGGTTGTGGCTCAGCAGGAAGAAGTTTCAACCAACACGGGTAGCTGGAATTTCAAACTTGAAATTGAACAGCCAGAAGAAGATCAGCGCTAAACAGCTTTTTTGCTTGCACGGCGAGCTGATAGTTCATCAAACTCATCGATGTGGTTCGCCTTGATGTTTACCAAGCTGGCTTCGACTTCGCGAAGCACTTTTCCAACCGCGATGCCAAAGACACCCTGACCGCGGCCGAGCAGGTCGATAACCTCGTCTTCTGTGGTGCAAAGGTAAACCCTGGCTCCGTCAGACATGAGCGTGGTTCTCGCTAGGTCATTGATGCCAGAGGCGCGAAGCTGTTCGACGGCGATTCGAATTTGCTGAAGAGAGACACCGGTGTCTAGAAGTCGCTTGACCAGTTTCAAGACCAGAATGTCGCGGAATGCGTAAAGTCGCTGCGAACCCGAACCGGCCGCTCCCCTAACGCTTGGCTGCACGAGAGCAGTTCTGTCCCAGTAGTCGAGTTGGCGGTAGCTGATTCCGGCTGCGGCTGCGGCTGAAATACCCCTGTAGCCAAGTTTTGGATCCATAGATGGACTGCCGTCGGTGAAAAGCATGTCTTGCGAGTAGTCGTTTTCAGGCGCGCCAGAGTCATTGATTGGAATCAATTGGGCTCCCTTCAGGTTCAACTACAGGTTTAAGTTCTAGTGCAATCTTTCCTTGAATAACAGTTTTCGAAGCGTTAATTTAATCGCTCGGCGTGTCGCACGCAGAGCCCAGTAATCTAGCGAATTAGTCGTCGATTTTTGCGATGGCTGAGCGAATCAACTCTTCACGGATGTTTGCAAAGTGACTCTGCAACTCTTCAGCAAAATGTGCAGCCTTTGATCTGCTTGCCGGCTCTTTTTTCGCCAAAACCGGAGCAACGACACCCTCGATTATGCCGATTTCGCGGTCTGCTGCAGTCTTCACGCCTCTTAGGTGGCGCGGAGTTATGCCGAAGCCGCGATTGAGTTTCATAATTGAGCGCGCGATTTCAATTGTGCTCGCGTTGAACGGCTCCTGAGATATCAATCCGACAGACTGCGCTTCTGCAATCAGCGCGTCAGTGATTGAGGTTTCTGCAATAAGTTCTATTTTCGTCACATTTTTCGATGTGATAACTCGAGAGTGACGACTGTTTTTTGAGTCATCTCCCGGCAGTGCTACCGACTTTCCAGCATCTAGATCTGCGAGGAATTGACCGATTACCTTGAGCGGAAGATAGCGATCGCGCTGCAACTCCAAAATCAAACGCAGACGTTCGACATCAGACTCATTGAACTTGCGATATCCCGAATCGGTTCTCTGCGGAGTGACCAATCCGTTGTCTTCAAGAAAACGAAGTTTCGACTGGGTGAGTTCTGGAAACTCAGGTGTGAGCAAAGAAAGCACCTGGCCGATTGTTACGAGCTTGCTAGACCTTGCCTGAGAAATTGGAGTAGGTTCAACCATTTGTCTACTCTCCTAAATCTGCTCTTGATGCAAAGAATGTGAACTTGAATTTACCGATTTGAACTTCAGCGCCATCATCTAGAAGCGCAGACTCGATTCTAACGCCATCGAAGTAGGTGCCGTTCAACGATGCCAAATCCTCGACCAGAAACTGATTTCCGCTGCGACGAAACTCTGCGTGACGTCTAGAAACCGTAACGTCATCCAAGAAGATATCTGCGTTCGGGTGACGACCAACGGTAGTGAGGTCTTGGTCTAGCAAGAATCGGGCACCCTCGTTTGGGCCACGCTGAACAATCAGCAGCGCACTGGCAGAAGGCAACGCCTCGACCGCATCGCGCTCTTCTGAATTCAAACCTTGCGAGTCTTGCGAGAGCAGGTCATCGTTGAAGCGCTCGGTTGAGTCGTTCGACTTGCCGCTTGGCTCAGATTCTTGAAATTCCATGGTTACCTCAGTCGCCAAGCCTAGCCGAATCGGCGGAGCTCGATTTCACCACTGATCGAACTTGAGCCAGATAGACAAACCCCGCCCACCAGTAAAGTCCGATGCCCCATAGGGCAAATGCCCAAGCCACCGGCAAAACGAAAAGCGAGATATCTGGAAAAGCCGCCGCGATAAGAAGCAGCGGAAACGAGTAAAGCAAAGCGAAGGTGCCGGCCTTACCGAGGTAGTGAACCGGAAGCGGCCCATAGCCGCGACTGGCGAGAATTGGGTAGGTGAAAAGCAGAATCAGATCGCGGGCGATAACCACAATCGTTAGCCAGAGCGGAATGTAACCGACGATTGCTAGACCGATCAGGGTTGCGAAAATGTAGAGCCGATCTGCCGCCGGGTCGAGCAACTGCCCAAGACGAGTCTCTTGCTTTAGTTTTCTGGCGAAGTAACCGTCGAGGTAGTCGGTGATACTAGCGATTGCCAAAACGATAATCGCCTCGAGGTTGCGACCGTTGAGAATGAGAACAAGAAATACCGGCACAAGCGCGAGGCGCAAGAGACTGAGCAAGTTGGGAACCGTGCCGAGCTGCTGCCAGATGCTCATGATTTCCTTTCTCTAGTCGGGCTAGCGGGATTTGAACCCACGACCCCTTGTCCCCCAGACAAGTGCGCTACCAAGCTGCGCTATAGCCCGTTTATCTCTTGGAGTTTATCGCTTTCGCTTCTCGCGAATTCGCATGGCAACCTCAATCGGACTTCCCTCGAAACCGTAGGTTTCGCGAAGTCTGCGCTGAATGAATCTGCGATAGCCGGGGTCTAAGAAGCCCGTGCTAAACAAAACGAATTTCGGTGGCCGACTTGAAACCTGGCTGCCGTAAAGAATTCTCGGCTGTTTTCCGCCGCGAACCGGATGCGGATTCGCCATCGTGAGTTCTTGCAGAAACGCATTGAATTTGCCGGTTGCCACTCGGGTGTCCCAACCGTCGAGTGCGACCTCAAGAGCTGGAACCAACTTCTCGAGGTGCCTACCGGTTTTAGCAGAGATGTTTACGCGCGGCGCCCAGTCGACGTGAGCTAGATCTTGTTCAATTTCGCGCTCAAGATACTTGCGACGTTCGTCGTCGAGCTCGTCCCACTTGTTGAATGCCAAAACAAGTGCTCGACCTGACTCGAGTGCCATATCGACAATTCGAATGTCGGCTTCGCTAATCGGTTGAGTGACATCGAAGAGCACAACCGCTACCTCTGCTCGCTCTAGTGCGGCTGCTGTTCTCAAGCTCGCATAGAAGTCTGCGCCCTGAGCCAAGTGCACCCGGCGTCGAATGCCGGCAGTGTCAACAAAGCGCCAGATGCGCCCGCCGAGTTCAACCTGCTCGTCAATCGGATCGCGCGTTGTGCCGGCTAAATCGTTTACAACCGCACGCTCAGAACCAACAGCCTTGTTTAAGAGCGAAGACTTGCCAACGTTCGGCCGACCAATAATGGCGACCCTTCTCGGCCCACCAAATTCTTGCTTTGCGACCGCAGAAACTTCTGGCAGAACTTTCATGGCGGCGTCGAGCATATCTGCCACGCCTCGGCCGTGAACCGCAGAAACCGGAAACGGCTCGCCGAGCCCGAGCGACCAGAGAGCTGCTGCCTCTGGCTCTTGCTTCAAATCATCAATCTTGTTAGCCACCAGAATTACTGGCTTGCCGCTCTTGCGAAGCATCGGTACGACTCGTTCGTCGCTAGAGGTCGCGCCGACCATCGCGTCGACAACAAAAATCACGGCATCGGCTAGCTCAATTGCAATCTCAGCCTGGATGGCGACCGACTTGTCAATTCCCTTGGCGTCTGGCTCCCACCCGCCGGTGTCGACCAGGGTGAACTTTCGGTCGTTCCACTCGGCCTTATAAGAAACTCGGTCGCGGGTTACTCCTGGCTTGTCTTCGACAACAGCCTCGCGACGGCCAAGAATGCGGTTCACGAGGGCAGACTTGCCAACGTTCGGCCGACCCACGATTGCAAGCACCGGCAGCGCCGGAAGATATAGGGGTTCGTCTTCGAAACCCAGTTCGGTAGCCAATACATCTAGGTCTTCGGGATCGAGGTCATACTCCTCTAGGCCCATGCGCATGGCCTTGGCTTTAGTTTCGGCGTCTTGGTCTGAGACCTCGCGAAGCTTCTCTAAAAACTCGGGAGCAATTGGCTCATATTCGAAGTCGTCGTTCATTGAGCGCTCGCTTTCAGGTCAGCTTTAATTTGGGCAATCATGACCGAAACGGTTTGATCAAAATCTAGGTTCGAAGAATCAATTAGCGTCACTCCGACAGCAGCATTCATGAAGTCAACGATCTTTGAGTCGGTTTCGTCTCGCTTCGAGACCTGATTGACAACAGCGCTAGCCGAGTCTGCCGAAAGCTCTTTAGACCTTCTTTGCAATCGTACCTCCTCTGACGCCGTTAGCAGAAGCCTGCTTTGGGCATCGGGAAAGACCACGGTGGTGATATCTCGACCTTCGACAATTGCGCCGTCATACGGGCACTCGTCAACGATTTTCTTGGTGAGTCGCTTCATGAAATCGCGCACGTGCGAAAGCGCGGCCACCGAACTCACGGTTTCAGAAATCAGCGATGTGCGAATCGCCTCGGTGACATCGTGCTCTCCAACCCGCACCCAAAAATTGTCAGGATCAGTCGAAATCGAATATTCAAAATCAGTTTCGAAGTCGTTGGCAGCCAGCCTCTCGAAACTCAGGCCGTTCAGTGTCGCCCAAGCTAGCGCTCTGTATGCAGCGCCGGTGTCTAGGTAGGCAAAGCCAAATTCGCGAGCCACCTGTTTGCTCACGCTTGACTTACCAGAACCGGCAGGGCCATCGATTGCAACGATTACCTTGCTCACTAGCCCACCAACTTCCAACCGCGTTGGGTTAGCGCAGAAACCAGATTCGACTCAGCATCTGGAAGCACCGATAGTTCGACCAAACCGACCGGGCTGCTCGGTGAATGCTCCAGTTTAATTTCCTCGAGGTTCACGCCGATTTCGCCGATTTCGCTTAGCAAGCGAGCCAATTCACCTGGCTTGTCGTCAATCATCACGGTTGTTATCGAGTAACGCGTTGCCTTCGTGCCGTGCTTGCCTGGCAGCTTGGCCACACCGAGATTTCCGCGCTCGAGCAAAGAGTTCAGCGTTGCTAGTGCTCCGGTTGCCTGCGGATCGTCGAGCGCTTTGGCCACCGAATCAAGATCTGCCTGAAGTTTGCGCAACACCGAACGAACCTCGGGTGCGTTGGCCGCAAGAATCTGAATCCAAAGTTTTGGGTCGCTGGCCGCAATTCGTGTTGTGTCGCGCACTCCCTGACCCGCAAGAGCGACATCTTCGTCGAAGGCGTCAACCAGAGTTGCCGCGGTAAGACTGGCGACCAACTGCGGAAGGTGAGAAACATAGGCAACAGCGCGGTCATGTTCTGCGGCTGAAACGCGAATCGGCGATGCCGAGAGATCCAAGGCCAAATTCTCAATTGCCTGCACTGCGCTGCTCGAACTTTGGTCAGAAGGTGTCAGCACCCAAACTCGACCGAAAAAGAGGTCGGCCCGACCCGATGCTGCACCGCCGCGCTCGCGCCCAGCCATCGGGTGAGAGCCAACGTATCGCTCAAGGTCTGCAGAGTTCGCTCGCAGCTTTTCTAGAATTGCCGACTTCACGCTGGCGACATCCGTGACGATAGCCGCCGGAAACTTCAACAATTCCTGCTCGACGACGACCGCGGTGACATCTGGCGGAACACAGACCACAATCAAATTCGGGGCATCACTTGAAGCTGGCTGTCGACCGGCACCGTAATCGATGGCAAGTGACTGCACAGCCGGCGAAATATCCTCGATAATCACATCTACACCCAGTTTGCTCAAGGCAAGGCCAACGCTGGTGCCGATAAGACCGGCACCTACTATGCGAACTTGACCCTGGGTGCGAGAAGTCACTGGGCGAGATCCAAACGCAATGCTGTCGCGCCACGAAGGTAAACGTGCTGAATCTCTTGGCGACTGGTTTCGATGTCTGCGTAAACCATCACACGGATGACGCGCTCAAGCGAATGCTTCACATCCATTTCGACGAAACACATCAGTGGAACATCGCCGAGTCCGAGCTCGCGAGCGGCTAGCGCCGGAAACTCACTGGTGATGTCTGGTGTCGCGGTGAAGAGAATCGAGACGAGCGATGAACTGTCTATGTTGTTCACGTGCAAAACTTTCGATAGCAGTTCGGCTGTCGACTTGAGTAGGTGCTCGCGCTCATCGGTCTCGAGCTGAATTGCGCCGCGAATTGCCCTTAGTGCCATGGTCTACTTTCCTCTTGCTTTTGCTGGATTAACGTGCGGAGCTCGCTTAGCCGCTTGCGATGTTCGAGTTGACTTTCCTTCGGCGGCCTTCAAAAGCGCGCCGATCTCAACCTTGCTCAGTTCGCGAACCTTGCCGACCTTTAGCGGCCCAAGTTGAATTGAGCCAAACTGTTTGCGCACCAAACCGAGAACCGGGTGCCCCAGAAAATCGAACATTCTGCGCACGATTCGGTTGCGACCCGAGTGCAACTCTATTTCTAGAAGGCTCTCGCCTATCGATACCTGCACCAACTTGGCCTTGTCGGCCTTGATGAAACCGTCTTCGAGCTCGAAACCGCTTAGCAGTTTGTGAACGATGCCTGGCTCGACAACCCCCTGAACTCGAACGACGTAGGTCTTTGTGACTCCGAACTTTGGGTGTGCTAGCTTGTGCGCCAGGTCGCCGTCGTTGGTCATAATGATCAGCCCACTGGTTTCGGCGTCTAGTCGGCCCACGTTGAACACCCGCTCGTAGCCTTCAACAAACTGGCTTAGGTCGGCTCGGCCGTTTTCGTCGGCCATGCTGCTCACAACACCAACCGGTTTGTTGAGAGCGAGATAGACCTTAGAGACGTCAAGCTGAATCGGCGTTCCGCTCACGGTGACGCGATCTACTTCTGGATCTACGCGAGTGCCAAGCTCGGTAACTCGCTTGCCGTTCACGGTGACCTGCCCACGAACTATGAGGTCTTCGCAAACCCGGCGCGAAGCAACCCCGGCCGCAGCCATGACCTTCTGCAGGCGAACGCCTTGCTCTGCCTCTGAGCTTTCTGCTTCTGAATTCTCTGCTTTTGATTTAGAGGTTGGCATCGAAGTCACTATCTGCGTCTGGAAGGTAAGGGCTAATCATCGGCAGATCTTCAAGCGAGTTGATGCCGAGTAGTTCTAGAAGCAAAGGAGTTGTTCCGTAGTTGATTGCGCCGGTTTCGCTGTCGGTAAACAGTTCGGTGATTAGCCCGCGACTGATTAGTGTCTTGACAACCGAATCGACGTTCACGGCGCGAATAGAAGCAACCTGACCCCTAGAGATCGGCTGCTTGTAGGCAATTACGGCCAGCGTCTCGAGAGCGGCTTGCGAGAGTTTCGAAGGGCTCTCGTTTGCGACGAACATGCGAACAGCCCAGTCAAAATCTTGTCTTACAAAAATGCGCCAACCGCCGCCGACCTCGCGCAGTTCGAAGCCGCGCTGAGGGCCAGATTCGCCGTTGTAGTCGGCCTGCAGACTCTGCACGGCATCCCTTACCCGGTTCACTGGCGTTTCGAGTGCAGCAGCAATCGCCAATAGTGACACCGGAGAATCGGTAATCATCAAGATTGCTTCAACGGCTCCACGCAGATCCTGCTCGGATAGGGCAATCGCAGCCTCTGCTTCTGGCGCGTTTACAACCTCGAAGGTCTCGTCAATCTCTGCCTCTTCAGGCACTGTATTTTCAGGCGCTGTATTTTCATTCATAATCTGCTCCCAAGGCAGCTAGTTGTTCATCGTCGAAGCCGGTTGCTCGCCAGGTAATGTTCAAGTCGCCAAGCGGGCTGTCTTGCTCGAAACTGATTGCCGAAACACGGTAGAGCTCAAGCACAGCAAGAAAACGCGCAACAACAATTGCTCTATCGCGAACCGAACTTATGACCTCGCGAAACGTGATGCTAGTTCTGCCGCGCAACATGGCCACCACTTCGGCGGCTTGCTCGCGAATGCTTACGCGTGGTGCGTGCAGGTGAGTGAAGCCAACCCCGGCTATAGCCTTTGGTGTCAGCACATCCTCTGCCAGTTTGGCGAAATCTTCGAGTGACATTTTCCAAACCAGCTCGGGTTTTTGCTCTCTAAATCTGTCTTCGACGCGCACATCTCGAGCCGAACGTGTCGATTCGAGGGCGAACGCTTCGCTGAACCAAGCCGAGATGTCTTTGAACGCGCGGTATTGCAGCAGTCGAGCAAACAGCAAATCGCGTGCTTCGAGCAGTGCTACGTCTTCGGGGTTAACCAACTCGCCCTTCGGCAGTAGCCCGGCAATCTTCAGATCTAGCAGCGTGGCGGCAACCACCAAGAATTCACTTGCTTGCTCGAGTTCTTGGTGATCGTCGAGGGTTTTGAGATAGGTAATGAATTCGTCGGTTACCTTGCTGAGTGAAATCTCGGTGATGTCGAGCTCGTGCTTGCTAATCAGCGAAAGCAGCAGGTCGAATGGGCCATCAAAGTTGCCTAGGCTGAGCGAGAAACCTCCCGAATGCTCGGCAACTTGGCCTTGGCTACCGGGCGCAGCCACGAGAAATCAGTTCTCTAGCCACCGAACGGTAGCTTTCGGCGGCTTCTGAGGTTGGCGCGTAGGCGGTGATTGGCAACTGTGCGACAGTCGCATCCTTGAATTTCACGGCTCGCGAAACCTGAGTCTTGAAAACGAAGCTGCCAAACGCCTCTTGCAAACGATCGAGCACCTCTTTTGAGTGCAAGGTGCGCTCGTGCAAGGTCACCAAGATGCCATCAAGTTTGAGCGCCGGGTTCAAACGATCCTGCACCTTGTTGATTTGGTCTTTCAAAAGCGCAACGCCGCGAAGCGCGAAGAAGTCTGTTGCCATCGGAATCAGAACGCCGTGCGCCGCGGTTAGCGCATTAACATTCAGCAATCCGAGCGAAGGTTGGCAGTCGATAATGATGACGTCGTATTCGTCAGAAACCTTGCGCAAGATGTTGGCCAGAATGCTCTCTCTGGCGACCTCGTTGACCAATTCGATTTCGGCAACCGAGAGATCAATGTTGGCTGGAATCAGATCCAAATTCTCAACCGGAGAACGGCGAATCACCTCGTGCGGATCCTTGATTGTGCCCTTCATGAGGTCGTAGATAGTTGGAATCTCACCAGGCACCGCAATAACGCCGAGGTGCGTGCTGAGAGCGCCCTGCGGGTCAAAGTCGACAACCAAAACTTTTCTACCGTATTCGGCAAGCGCGGCGGCCAGATTGACAGCGGTCGTGGTCTTGCCAACGCCACCTTTTTGATTGCACATCGCAATGATTCGGGCCGGGCCGTGTGAGCTGAGTTTTTTGGGGACAGCAAAGCGGGTGTCGGACTCGACAACTTTTTTAGCCACTTAGATCCTCCCGGGTGAAGTTCGTCTAGAAGTCTACCAAGCCCTCGGGCTGAGCGAATCGGGGCGGTTTAGCCCTTATCTGCGGGCTCTCGGATGTGCCGTGGCGTAGATTTCGCGAAGCCGGTCGACCGTGACGAGGGTGTAAATCTGGGTGGTTGCCACCGAGGAGTGGCCGAGCAGTTCTTGAACCACCCTCACATCGGCACCGCCTTCCAAGAGGTGAGTTGCAAACGAGTGCCGAAGGGTGTGGGGTGAGATTTCGCCCTGCAGTTCGGCAGCCGAAGCGGCATCCGAGATAATCTGCCAAGCGCTCTGACGACTCAACCGACCGCCTCGCTGGTTCAAAAACAGCGCTGGGGTTCCTCTTCCGAGCTTTGCAAGCGCGGGGCGAATTCGAACCAGATAGGCCTGCAGGGCTCGCTGAGCAAAACCCCCAACCGGAACAATGCGCTCCTTGGCCCCCTTGCCGAAAAGCCGAACCAGCGTTGGGTCAACCAGATCATCGAGATCAAGGTTAACCACCTCGCTCACTCGAGCGCCGGTTGCATAAAGCAACTCGAGCAACGCGCGATCTCGAACTCTAATGGATGCAACCGAATCAACCGACTCGGCTGCCGGACCCGAAGCTTCGAGCAATCGCTCTACATCGGCAACCGATATTGCTTTAGGAAGTCGACGCATTGCCTTTGGCGGCTTCACAGATGCGGCAACGTCCTGGCTCACCTGGTTTTCGGTTAGCAAATACTTGTGGAGTCCGCGAACCGCTGCGAGCATGCGTGCAACCGTTGAAGAAGCCAGGCCACGAACTTGAACCAAAGATTGGGCATAGTTGGCAACGGTCTGCTCACTGACATCGGCAAAACTTGCTGTTTGGCTTTGCTCGAGGAATGCGAGATAGATATTCAAATCGCGGCGATAGGCGACAACGGTGTTTTTCGCTAATCCGCGCTCAATCGCCAGTTGTCTGAGAAAAGACTCAACCTGTCTCTCTAGCGACAAAGCTAGGCTCGCTTGCCTAAGGCGGCTGCCATTATTCCAACGGCCGCACTCGGACTCTTGATTCGACTCGATAGCACCGCAGCCACAGCCTCTTCGAAGTCAACCCATTCGACCAGCATGTCTACTTCTTCACCGTGAACCTCAGGTCGATCTTCGCTGAGCACCAGGTTTCGTGCCAAGAAAATACTGATCTTCTCGCTGCTACCGCCGGGGGTAGTAAAGAATTCGATTAGCGGCTCAAGGCTCTGCGCCACATAGCCGGTTTCTTCGAGCAATTCCCGTCTAGCCGCAAGCTCGTGGCTCTCCCCCGCTACATCTAGCAATCCCGCCGGAATCTCCCAGAGAAATTCACCAACCGGGTGTCGATACTGCCTAATCAGGAGCACCTGATTGCTCTCGCTAATCGCGACTACCGCAACGGCACCCGGATGCTCGACAAATTCGCGAGTGAGCTTTTGCTCGCCAAACTCAAATGCCTCGCGCCTCACGTTCCAAATCATGCCGCTAAAGGCCAAATCGCTAGAACTTACGTTCACTGCGAAGGGTTGATCTTTAGGCATCATTTGCTTCGAAGAGCCTGCTTGCCATCTGTCGCTCGAGAGCGGCCACGACTAGACCCTTGAATAGCGGGTGGGCTTTGGTTGGTCGTGAACGAAACTCCGGATGTGCCTGGGTTGCCACGTAGTAAGGGTGAACCTCGCGCGGCAACTCAACGTATTCGACCAGGTGGTCGTCTGGTGAAGTGCCCGAGAAAACCAAACCGGCCGCAGCGATTTGATCGCGGAAAGAGTTGTTTACTTCGTAGCGGTGACGGTGACGCTCAGAAACCAATTCTGATTCGTAAACTTCGGCAACTATCGAACCAGGCTTGAGCTTTGCCTCATACAAACCGAGTCGCATTGTGCCACCCATTTCACCGGCTGCCAAAATGTCAACCTGCTCGGCCATGGTAGCGATAACCGGATACTTGGCATCCGGATCAAATTCGGTTGACGACGCCCCCGCAAGCCCAACGATGTTTCTCGCATATTCGATAACCATGCACTGCAATCCGAGGCACAATCCGAGAGTAGGAATCTTGTTCTCTCGAGCAAACTTAAGCGCACCGAGTTTTCCTTCGATGCCGCGAACGCCGAATCCGCCGGGAATGCAAATTGCATCGACATCGCTGAGTTGTTCTAGGGCGCCCGCCTCGGTCTCGCAAAGATCAGAGGCAACCCACTTGATGTTTACCTTCGCCTGGTTTGCAAACGCACCGGCGCGAATCGCTTCGGTAACCGAAAGATAAGCATCTGGAAGGTCAATGTACTTGCCGACCAGCGCGATTTTTATCTCGTGCTTTGGATCGTGAACCGCCTGAAGAACCGGCGCCCAGTGCGACCAGTCAACCTCTTTTGCCTCGAATCCGAGTTTCTCGACGATGTAACTATCTAGACCTTCTTCGTGCAAGACGGTTGGGATGTCATAGATGCTCGATGCATCGGCCGCGTTGACCACAGCTTTGACATCGATGTCGCACATCAGGGCAATCTTGTTCTTGATTGAATCTGGCAACTGGCGATCTGATCTGCAGACCACGGCGTCTGGCTGAATACCAATAGAACGAAGGGTTGCAACCGAGTGCTGAGTTGGTTTGGTCTTCAATTCACCGGATGGGCCGAGGTATGGAACAAGTGATACGTGAACGTAGAAGACATGGTCACGCCCGACTTCGTGGCGCACCTGACGTGCAGCCTCGAGGAATGGCTGCGACTCAATGTCTCCGACCGTTCCGCCGATTTCAGTGATGATTACATCTGGCGCTGGAGTCTCGTGAGCTTGCAAACGCATGCGTCGTTTAATCTCATCGGTGATGTGCGGGATTACCTGCACGGTGTCGCCGAGATATTCTCCACGGCGTTCACGCTGAATGACAGTTGAATAAATCTGACCGGTGGTTACGTTGGCTGCTTGCGTGAGATTGATATCTAGAAAACGCTCGTAGTGCCCAATATCTAGATCTGTTTCGGCACCGTCATCTGTAACAAAGACCTCGCCATGCTGAAACGGATTCATTGTGCCAGGGTCAACGTTTAGATATGGGTCTAGTTTCTGCATGACTACGTGTAGTCCGCGTGCACTCAGAAGATTTCCGAGGCTTGAGGCGGTAAGGCCTTTACCTAGAGAGGAGGCAACACCCCCGGTGACGAAAATGTGTCTTGTTTTTGAGGGTTCCATTGCTTCAGCCATGGAACTTCAGTTTACTAGAAAGTTTCTATGCTTTCGCCAGCGACATGAGTTCGGCGGCGTGTTGTCTGGCAGTTGATGAATCGGCTAACCCCGAGAGCATTCTGGCTAGTTCGGCCTCGCGATCCTGACCGACCAGAGCTGACACGTCTGACTCTGTTATGTCGCCGGTTTGGGTCTTCAGCACCCGCTGGTGATTATCGGCAAAGGCAGCCACCTGCGCCAAGTGGGTAATCACGATTACCTGAGCCTGCTTGCTGAGTCGGGCAAGTCGCCTGCCGACTTCAATCGCGGCCGCACCGCCCACCCCCGCATCAACCTCATCGAAAATGAAGGTTGGGCGCTCGACCCCTTTGGCTAGAACGACCTCGATGGCGAGCATTATGCGCGACAACTCACCGCCACTCGCGCCCTTGGCAATGGGTCTCGGCTCTGCGCCCGGATAACTTCTGAGCAAGATGGTCACCTGGTCGCGCCCGTGGGGGCCAAACTCTTCGCCCTGAATCACCTCAACAACAAGTTCTGCGCCGGCCATAGCCAAGCCGGCTAGTTCAACGTTGACCTCGCTGGCCAGGGTCGTGGCAGCTGCGGTGCGCTTAGCGCTGAGTTGCTCGGCCAGCGCTTCGAGCGCCTCTCGCTCACTATCTATCTGCAGCTTCAAAGCGGCAACTCGGTCTTCTGAATCATCTAGTTCGAGCACGCGCTTGCTGGCAAACTCCGAATGCGCAAAGACATCATCGAGAGTGCCGCCAAATCGTCGATTAAGAGCATTCAGATCGGCCAGCCTGCGCTGCACTTCATCGAGCGGCAACTCCGAGTCGGCCTCGAGCGAAGAAACATAGCTCGAAAGTTCGAGTGCGACCTCGGCAACTTGAAATGAGGCCTCTGACAACTTTTCTGCAATTGTTTCGAGCGAGCTATCGAGGGCTCTCTGGTTCTCAAGCGACCTTCGAGCGGCGGCGAGCAATGCCTGCACATCAACCTGGTCGGAATCAGAAGAAAGCGCGTCGTGCGCCGAAGCTGCGGCCGAACGAAGCGCTTCGAGATTTGACATTCTTGCGGATAGGTCGCGCAGCTCTAGGTCTTCGCCCGCTCGTGGCGAAACGGCTTCGATGGCTTTTAGGTCATCTAGCAGTTCTGCAACCTCGCGCGCATTGGCTTCTTTGTTATTCAAAACGTCAGTGAGGTTTTTATTGGCTTGCTGCCAGGCTTGAAAATGTTGGCTGTAATCTGCGAGCAGTGAACCAAGCGAGGCAAAACTATCGAGTGCCTCGCGTTGAGCCGAAGCCGATTTGAGTCGCAGCTGGTCTGCCTGACCGTGCACAACCACAAGTTGCTCGCCGAGTTCACCAAGCAAGCCAATCGGAATCGAGACTCCCCCGACTGCCGCCCGAGACTTGCCCTCGATTGAGACCGAGCGATTTGCCAGCAACTCGCCTTCATCTAGCGATGAGCCCGCTTCTTCGATGCGTTGCTTTACCTCGGTTGGCACCGATGACCAGCGGCCCTCGACCAGCAGTGCACTAGAGCCGGCGCGAACCGCGGCTGCATCTGCGCGACCACCGAGCAGCAAGCCGAGCGCGGTGAGAACCATAGTTTTGCCTGCACCAGTTTCACCAGATAGAACATTCAGACCTGCAGTGAACGAGAGCCTCGCCTCACGAATTACCCCGAGGTCACGAATGTAAATCTCTTTGATCATGCCGAAGCAGGACCCCGCCAGCCATCGACGGGCAGGCCAAACTTTCGAACCAGACGGTCAGTGAAAGGCCCCTGATGCAAGCGCGCCAAGCGAACCGGTTTGTCTGACTTCTTTACTTCAACACGTGCGCCCGGCGACAGCTCGAAAGTTCTGCGGCCGTCGCACCAGAGCACACCGTGGCCAGCGCTTCGCTGCAAAACCTCAACAGCCATGCTTGAGTTCGGGTTAATAACCAGTGGCCGTGCGAAAAGCGCGTGCGCACTCAACGGCACCATGAGCAGAGCCTGAACCGAGGGCCAAACCACAGGCCCACCCGCAGAGAATGCGTAGGCGGTAGAACCGGTTGGCGTAGACATCACGATGCCGTCGCAACCAAAACTAGATAGTGGTCTGCTGTCAACTTCAACAACCACCTCGAGCATGCGTTCGCGCGCACTCTTTTCAACCGTGGCTTCGTTGAGCGCCCAGGTTCTGAAAACAACTTCGTTGGCAACCACCACGGATACGTCTAGGGTCAGTCGCTCTTTCACCAAATAATCTTTTGCGGCGGCACGAGCCACTGCGTCTCGAAGCCCATCGCGCTCACTCTCGGCCAAGAAGCCAACGTGGCCGAGGTTGATTCCCATAAGAGGCGTTTGTGCCTCTCGAACAATTTCTGCGGCCTTCAAGATTGTGCCGTCGCCACCGAGCACCATTGCCAGTTCGACATCTGCAAGCGGGCACTCAGAAGCCAATTCGCGAACCGCGCTTACGGCCGCTTTCTGACTCTCGCTCTTGGCTTGCGCACGGCAGTCAACCAGCTCGTCGGCGGTCATCACCGGAACAATGTCGAAGGCGAGCAGTTGTTCGCAGGTTTCGAGGGCGGCAGCGACGGCATCCTGGCGACCCGTATGGGCAACCACAAGGATGTGCCTAACCTGACTCACTTGCCCTCCCGCGCGATAGCTTCGATCTGGTCTGACCATTTTGACCCATTTTTGGGCTCCTGTGAACTAATCCACAGAACGTATTCGACGTTTCCGTGAGTGCCGGGCAGGCCTGACTTGACCAACCCGCGAACACCCATGCCCAAACCTTCTGCACAGTCGACAACCTGCCGGATTGCCTGGGCGCGAAGACGGTGATCGTTGACGATTCCGTTGGCCGAAAGTGAGTCTTTGCCAACCTCAAACTGCGGCTTGATTAGCAAGACGAACTCGGCTCTGGGAGCGACTTCGCGCATAGCGGCAAGCACCAGCGTCAGCGAAATGAATGAAACATCGGCAACCACGAGGTCGAAGAAATCTTCGTCGATGTCAAGACGGGTTGCCGAGCGAAGTGAATCGATTGACATGTCACGGGCATTGAAACCCTCGAGCGCATAGACCCGCTGGTGATCAAAAAGCTCAGCCACCATCTGGTCGTGACCGACATCGACGGCAACCACAAGTTCGGCACCCATGCGAAGCAAAACGTCGGTGAAGCCGCCGGTTGAAGCGCCGACGTCTAGACAGTTTTTGTCGCGAACTTCGATCTCGGCGAAGTGCTCAAGAGCTCGCGCTAACTTGTGCCCGGCTCGGCTCACGAATTCGATTGCGTCAAGAACCACAATTTGAACATCGTCTTCGACATTCTGCGATGACTTTCGCACTTCTTTGCCCTCGACCAAGACGCGCTTGGCTTCGATCAGTGTAGAAGCGTGGTTTCGCGAACGAGCTAGGCCTCGCTCGACCAACGCGATGTCGGCGCGCACCTAGTTGCCGTCGGCTGAATTGAGAGTGGTCTCGAGAAGGTCGCGCAGTGCGGCGAATGCGCTCGGCTGCTCGCTGAGCGGCAACTGCTTTATGCGTTCAATCTCGAGCGTGATCTGTTCTAAAAGTTCTGATGACATGTTTACCTCTTCTATAAGCCTATCTTTTGCCACTGTCACTAACGATCGGTGATGAGCGCAGCCAACGGGCTACTGGTATAGCGCAGCTTCGACGTCGAGTGCGTAAATCGGCTGGTCGCTAGACCAGATGGTGGCGCAGGCTGCCTTTAGCGCATCAAGCGACTTTGGGTCGCCGTGGGTGACCATAACTCGATTACCAAGCAACTCGACCTCTGCACTGGCACAAGAGAAGCCGCGCTTGGTCTGCTTTGGCGCAACATAGTTGCTCAGCAGTTCAGAGAGATCGCCCAAAATGAAAAGCGGCCTGCCCTCTGGCTTCGAGCCGATTAGCTCTTTTCTGGTGCTGACTCCGGTCATCACGAGGGCCGAATCGACCCCTGCCCGATTAGCACCGGAGATGTCTGTATCGATTCTGTCGCCCACAAAAAGCGCCGACTTTGAGTCGAACTGCCTGAGTGCGGTTAGAAAAATTGCTGGTTCCGGTTTGCCGGCAACAACAGGCAGTTGGCCAACAGCAGTGTGCACCGCAGAAACCAGAGTGCCGTTGCCTGGCGCTAGTCCGCGCTCTTGCGGAAGTGTCCAGTCAGAATTTGTAGCCACCCACTTGGCTCCGCCCTGTATTGCAAAAGCGGCCTCGGCCAGGTGTCGCCAAGCGACATCGGGCGCGAACCCTTGAATTACTCCGGCCGGATTCTCATCTGCCGAATCGACAACCACGAAACCGGCGGCGGCCACACGCGACCTGAGACCTTCGCCACCGACGACAAGAATCTTTGAGCCAGGCTCGACCATTGTGGCAAGCAGTTCGGTGCCGGTTTGAGCAGATCCGATTATCTGGTCGGCAGCGGTGTTCAAACCAAAACCATTTAGCTGCTGCGAAATGGTTTCTGACGTGCGCGACGAGTTGTTGGTGACATAGCCAACCGTTACTCCATCGGCCTGAATTGCATTGAGACTCTCAACCGCATGGGCAATCGCGCGCGAGCCTTCGTAAACGACTCCGTCTAGGTCAGCAAGCAGGGTGTCGTATTGGCCCCAGAGCTTATCGCCCACGGTTTCCGCCGAATTTGCCTCGGCCTCCACCCTTGTTTTCACGCGATGAGTTGTTGGTGTTGCCAAACTTGTTGCCGCCCTGGTGGCCAGCGCCGCCAAAAGTGTTGCGAGACTTGCGAACCTCATCGAGAGACGGGCGCGAACCCGCTGCCGCCGGCTTGTCACGATCTGCCTTGGGCTTATCGGAAAGCTTTGGAATCTCGATTTCTTCGATGACTTCGAACTTCTCTTCGTCTGGTTTGTTATTCATTTCGAATTGCCTCTCTGCTCGCAATGCTAGGTCGTCCCACTTCTTCGCTTCAGTGTCGCGCCCGAGTTCTCTCAGACACTCCGCATAGGCGAAGAACAGCGGAATGCT
>CAEZXK010000008.1_pt1 | contig 44639 bp, 42 predicted proteins | sample 7265231 | NCBI WGS metagenome assembly CAEZXK01 (sample SAMEA6813906, study PRJEB35770) | uncultured Rhodoluna sp. | biome: Freshwater; feature: Freshwater reservoir; material: water | place: Czech Republic | collected 2015-11-04 | depth 0.5m m | reverse complement strand
TGAACAGAGTTAATCTCTGCCACCCGGCCGATGTCGTTGCGCATCAGATCGACAATCATGAGGTTTTCTGCTCGCTCTTTCTCGTCTTCTGCGAGCTCCTGCGCGAGAGCGCTGTCAACAACCGGATCAGAGTCTCTGCGTCGGGTTCCTTTAATCGGTTTAGAAGAAATCGTGCCTTTCGCATCGACCTTCAAGAACTGCTCGGGTGAACTGCAAAGAATTGCTTGCGCGCCAAACTTCAAATATGCGGCGTAGGGGGCGGGGTTGCTTGAACGCAGATTTATGAAAGTTAGCAGCGGGTCGCCAGTTACCTCGAGTTCAATCTGATTGGTCAGGCAGAGTTGGTAAACATCACCGGCCGCGATGTGCGCTTGCGCGCTTTCAATTAGGCCCAGGTATTCGTCGCTTGAGTGGCGAACTCTTGCTTGCTGAGCCGTCAAGGGTTCGTTCGCGAGCCGATAGGCCGCCTGCTCTCCCCCGCACAGCGCCAGACGCAAAAGCGCGGCATGATGCCAAGCGTCAAAATCTTTCTGCTCGTCAAACTCACCGATGAAATACATGACCTTGGCGTCGTGGTCGAAGACCATTGCCCTGTCGATTTGCAAGAAGATTGATTCGCCGTCGTAGGCCAAGAAACCAACCAAGCCGGGTCGAAACCCGAACGGAAGTTCATGCTGCGCAGCGTTGTTGTCGCCCGAATGACTCTTTAAGAATTCAAACACCGCAGAGCTCTTTTTGTGCGCCTGAGCAGAGGCACCGATCACGCTGAATCTGTCGGTGGCGTGAATCTCTCGGTCGAGCCAGAATGCGTTTTCATCGTTCAAGTGCAATGCGATGAACACATCGGCAGGTGGCACCCATCCATTGAGGTCTGAAACGAAGATAGGCATGCCTATTAGATTAGAACAGGCGAAAGGAGGGTCATGACCAGCGAACTGTTGCAATACGAATCTTCAGCTTTGCACGAAGTGCCGATCAGCCTAACGACCCAACTTGCCGTAGCCGACAGTTTTTTGCTCGAGGATGGCCGGGTTCGCAACCTAGGTATGCACTTCGAGCGCTTTAGCCGCTGGGTCGAGAAAACCTCACCCGAGACTCAGGATGCGCTCGAGGAGTTCTTCGCAACCGTCGTGAAGTCTTTGCCACTTGAAGGTCGCTGGTTTCCTCGCATCGAACTGCACACCGACCAGCCTGAGGGTCGCCGGCTGCACCTGCGAATTCGAGAAGCACCAGAAGCGCTCGGCAACGCTGTGCTTTGGACTTATCCCGATGAAGACCCGCGCGTGAACCCGCTGGTCAAGGGGCCAGACCTCAGCCTCGGTTTGCAGCTTCGCCGTCGTGCCAACATGCTCGGCGCAGACGAAGCGGTTTTGCTAAGCGAGTCTGGTCACATCGCAGAAGGTGCCCTGAGCGCAATCGTTTGGTGGCGCGGCGAAGTTCTATGCGCACCATCAGATGACACCACTTGGCTAGACAGCATCACCAGGCGCGAGGTTTTTGCCATCGCAGAACAGATGGGCCTGCAAACTCGCATCGAAAAAGCAAAACCCGCCGACCTGGTCGAGACAGAGGTTTGGATGCTGAGCAGCCTGCAGGCAATTCGGCAGGTTGATTCATGGATCGACTTGGGTGGCCCGCTTGCCCCGGCTAGTCACGTGGAGGCTTTTAGTAAGAGGCTGCGAATGCTCAGCTCACCAATTCGCTAGCCGACTGTGCACAACTCATGAAAAAAGCCGCGGCGTGTGAAGATTATCTGGTGATTTCTTATGTCGGCTTTTCGAACGCAAGCGAGGCTCGCTAATGTGCGGGCGCTTCGTGGTCGCCAAGACGGCATCCGAGGTTTTATCAATTTTCGAAGTCGATGAAATTGTTGGCGAGCAACCCGGTCTGAGTTACAACGTTGCACCAACCCATCAGATTTCAATAATCGTTGAACGAGCCGATGAGAAAGCGGCTGACGGTTCACCGCTCGGCGACCTGCACCGCGAAATTCACTCGGCGCGCTGGGGTTTGGTGCCGCGCTGGAGCAAGGATGGGCCAGCAAATTCTTCACCGCTTATCAACGGCCGCATCGAAACCATTCTTGAGAAGCCATCTTTCAAAGAATCTGTGGTTCGCCGCCGCTGCGTTATTGCCGCGAGCGGTTATTACGAATGGCACGTTGCAGCAGATGGCACAAAGCAACCTTTCTATATCAGCGCCGGATCAGACGGCATGCTTGCACTCGCCGGGCTCTACGAATGGTGGCGCGATCCGAGCAAGGCCGAAACCGATCAGAGCCGGTGGCTGCTTTCGGCAACCACACTCACAAAAGACTCGGCCGTCGAGCTGGCCCACATTCACGACCGCAACCCAGTTCTGCTCACCCCCGAAACCCTGGATGCCTGGCTCGACCCAAACATCGTGGGTGACCAAGAGCTGCTCGACGCCGTTGCAGCCGAGAGCGATCTGGTGGCTGCCGAGGTCGAGTTCTATGCTGTCGATTCGGCAGTTGGCGCAGTTCGAAACAACTCAAGCGACCTGATTCGCCCGCTCTAGAGCGCTTTTTCTAAACCTTCAACCAAGGGTTGAGCTTGCCACGCCGCGACGATTTGCTTTGTCGGTGGGTCTGCATACATTCTTAACGTTCGAACATTTGTTCGAACGTTTTTCTGTTTGTGCAGAGGTTTAGGAGGGGCTCGAAATGGTTCGAGTAGACGAAATGGTGACCGTATCGGTCAACCCAAAGGGTGAGCCGATCGGCTTCGGCTGGCGAGGTGGCGCCTATCTGGTGCTCAACAAGCCGGTGCGCTGGTTTGCCAGGCGAGAGTGGTGGGTCGAAGCGGCGAGAGTTCAACGCGGCATCGGAGCCGGGGTTCTCGAGGTCGAAATGTGGCGTTTGGTGGCCAGTTGCAACGAAGAGAAGCAGCAGTTCGAACTGGTGCACTCACTGATCGACAACAAGAACGTTTGGCGACTGAACCGCGTCTTCAGCAAGTAACTAGACATGTCTGAATTCACTCACCTGCACGTTGCGTCTGCGTTCTCGTCGCACTACGGAGTGACCAGACCGGAGCTACTGGCAGAAGCCGCAGCCGCGCAGAAGATGACGGCGCTAGCGATTACAGATCGTGACGGGTTATACGGAGCGGTGAAACACATCGGTGCGTGCCTAACTCTCGGCATCTCCCCCATCGTCGGTGTCGAGCTGTCGATTGTCGACGACGAATACCAACCGCTAGCCAAGGCCGCAATACTGGCACACGGTCATGACCGCGGGGTTGGTTGGTCTGCGCTCTGCGCAATTGTTTCTGCAGCGCACGGATACAACATCGGCGAAGCGCTCAGCGAGAACTCGAAGAAACTTCAGCGCGCCAGAAAAAGCGAGAGCATCGCAATCAGACGCGGTGAGCTCGCAAAACTCATTGGCGAGAGCATGGGATCCTGCACGGTTTTGCTCGGCAACGACAGCGATGTTGGCAGATCGGTTTTGAGCGGTTCACGCGAACAAGCCATCGAGCTTCTCGAACCGTGGCGTGAGCTGTTCTCAATTCCAAACTCACTCGCCATCGAGGTTTGCAGTTTGCTAACCGAGCCGGGCACAGAGTCTTCAGTGTTGCAGGCCAACCGCATGCTGCAACTTGCAGATGCCAGCAATCTGCCGGCGGTGCTAACCAATTCGGTTCGCTACCTAAACCCAGACGATGCGCTGACAGCAGACGTGCTCGATGCCGCAAGATTTCTAGAACCGCTCGGATTCTTTCAGGTGCAACCGAACGCCCAGGCCTGGCTAAAGCCAGCCACCCTGATGCGTGCTCTCGCCGAAGAGATCTGCGAAGACCGAGATCGCGCCGCCAAGCTCTTGCAAGACACCGAGAAACTGGCCAATCGCTGCCGACTCGACCCGGTTAGCGACTGCGGCTGGATGAAGCCCAAGACCCCCGAGAAGTCGGCACTGGGAATCGACGGAAACCCCTTCGAGGTGCTCTGGCAGAAGGCAGAAGCGGGCATGCACTGGCGCTATCCGGGCGCTAGCGAGGCCATGCTCGGCAAGGTAAAGCACAGGCTCGGCCAAGAACTGATCACCATAAACAAGCTCGAATTCTCTACCTACTTTTTGACCGTTGCCGATGTGGCGCAGATGATTCGCGACATGAACATTCGAATCGCAGCCCGCGGCTCTGGCGCAGGTTCGCTCGTGAACTACCTGCTCGGCATCAGCGGGGTTGATCCGATTGAGCACGAACTACTCTTTGAGCGCTTTCTGAGCACCGAACGCTCGAGCCTTCCAGACATCGACATCGACGTCGAGTCTGCGCGCCGCCACGACATCTACCGAAGCATTTTTAAGCGCTACGGCAGCAACCGCGTGACGCTGTTGTCGATGCAGAGCACCTACCGCGGTCGCGGAGCTGTGCGAGACAGCGGGCTCGCGCTCGGAATAGAAGATGACGAAATCGATCAGATTGCCAAGAGCGTATGGCGACTGAGCGCCGGCAGTTTTCGCAACGCAGTCGGAAGCAAACCAGAGCTCGGAGCGATTGCCGCCGCGCTCGAGAGTGATCGCAAGATGAACCTTTTGGTCGATATAACCGAACGTCTGAATCGATTACCTCGTCACATCTCGATGCATCCGTGCGGTGTTATTCTCGGCGACTCTAATCTGCTGCGCATGACACCCGTTGAGCAAAGCGGCATGGGGCTGCCGATGAGTCAGTTCGACAAAGACGACATGGACCCGATGGGAATGCTGAAGCTCGATGTTCTCGGCGTGCGCATGCAGAGCGCGATGGCCTATGCGGTGCGAGAAATTTCTAGGGTTAGCGGCAAGAAACTCGAACTCGACGATATCGACCGCGCAGACGACGAAACTTTCAAAACCATTCGAACGACAAACACCCTTGGCATCTTTCAGATCGAAAGCCCGGGGCAACGCGAACTCACCGGCAAACATCAACCGACCGAATTCAACGACCTCACCATTCAAATATCGCTGTTTCGACCAGGGCCGATGAAGGGCAACATGATTGCTCCCTACCTCGATGGTCGGCACGGATTCGCCAACCCAGACTTCATTCACAAAGACCTTGAACCGATTCTGCGAGAGAGCTTTGGCGTCGTAATTTTTCACGAACACGTGCTGCGCATTTTGAACGTGATGACCGGATGCACCCTGGCAAAGGCCGACGAACTGCGCAGGTCTCTAGAAGACCCGCGGGCGAAGTCGACCATCGAAACCTTCTTTCGCACCAAGGCAAAAGAGCGCGGCTACTCGCACGCTGTCATTGAGCGAGTCTGGCAAATTCTCGAGGGCTTCAGCAGTTTCGGCTTCTGCAAGGCTCACGGCGCCGCCTTCGCCCTGCCCACCTACCAAAGCGCTTGGCTGAAGACGCACTATCCCGTCGAATTCATGGCCGGCCTATTCACTCACGATCCGGGCATGTACCCCAAACGGCTGCTGATGGCAGAGGCCAGGCGGCTCGGGGTTCGCGTCTTACCGATCGACGTCAACAAGTCGTCAGACGAATACCTGGTTGAGAAGACCCCCGATGGCCTTGCCGTTCGGCTCGCAATTCACGAGATTGCCGGAATCAGCGAAGCCGAGGTGGCTCGCATTCTCAGCGGGCGGCCATACAGCGACATCGGCGATTTTTACATGCGAGCCAAGCCCAGCCGCAGAACCTTCGAGCGCATCGCTCAGGTTGGCGGGCTCGATGAGCTCAGGCTCGGCGACTTTGGCCCGATGCACACCCGCGGCGACGTTTTGGCTCGCGTGCGGCAACTCAACGCCAGCAAGAACCGCAAATATCTCGACCCAAACCAGCCGACATTCGATTTCGACTTCAAAGACCTGCCAACCGGTCTTCCCGAGCCGAGCAACACCGAAAAGGTCGAGGCCGAGTTGCAGATTCTCAATCTCGACTTCACCGAGCACGCACTCGAGCAATATCGACCGATGCTAGACGAGATGGGTGTCATGCGAAGCGATGAGCTGGTTGGTCTGCGCAGCAAGACCGATGTCTTGGTAGCCGGCATCCGTGTGGCAACTCAGACTCCCCCGATGCGCTCGGGCAAGCGCGTGGTTTTCGTGAGCCTCGACGACGGCAGCGGTTGTAGTGACAGCACGTTCTTCGATGAAGCGCAGAAGCGCTGCAGTCACATTCTGTTCAACACCAGACTGCTATTGATATCCGGAAAGACCAGACGCACCGGAGTGCGCGGAGTGTCGATTATGGCCGAGAACGCCTGGGATCTTCGCGACCTTTGGCAGCAGTGGCTGCAAAAGAAAGCGGGCTAAGACGCCAGCGAGTTGAATTCGAGAAGAATTGCTTCTGCGTTCGAGGTGCCGCATCGACTGACGCCAGCCTCGATGAAGTCGATTACCTGATCGACAGAACGCACGCCGCCAGATGCCTTAACCCTCAGTCGATCGCCGACAGTGGCTTTCATTAGGCGAATGTTCTCTAGTGTTGCGCCGGCACTTGAGAAGCCGGTCGAAGTCTTCACAAAATCTGCGCCAGCCTGCTCTGACAATTGGCAACCGCGAACAATCTGATCTGCGGTCAGCAGCGCGGTCTCGAGAATCACCTTGAGGTGTGCTCCGCCTGCGTGAGCGGCTTCTGCAACCGCACGGATGTCTGCGAGCACCAGCTCGTCGTTGCCGCTAATGAGCGCTCCGATGTTGACAACCATGTCAACCTCGGTGGCGCCGTTTCGCGTTGCCTCGGTGGCCTCGAAGGCCTTTGCCGCCGAAGTTATGGCTCCGTGCGGAAAACCGACGGTTGCACAGACCGGCACGCTTGAACCGGCGAGCAATTCGGCAGCCTGAGCGATGTTGACGCCCTGAACGCAGTAGCTTGCGGTGTTGTATTTCAAGGCAATCGCGGCACCAACTGCAATGTCTGCCCGAGTGACCTCGGGCTTCAGAACCGAATGATCAAGGGTCTTGGCAATTTGCTCGAAGGTGAAGCCGCGGTAGGTTGCTGTCATGGTTTCAGTCTAAGTTGCGACGCACCAAGAGCGGCAGGCAAAAGAAAAGCCCCCGAAAAATCGGGGGCTTTTTGTGGACCTAAGGGGATTTGAACCCCTGACCCCCTGCATGCCATGCAGGTGCGCTACCAGCTGCGCCATAGGCCCGTTGTTATTGCTCAGTCAGTTTACAACAAAACTAAGCAGCCGAAACCTCGAGTTTCACCACTGGAGAATCTTTCCAGAGGCGCTCGAGCGAGTAGTACATGCGATCTTCTTCGTGCATGACGTGACAGACGATGTCACCAAAGTCGAGCAGAATCCAGCGCCCAAGTTCTTTGCCCTCGCGCCTAAGTGTCTTGAAACCAGACTCGAGCATTTTGTCTTCGATCTCGTCTGCGATCGACGAAACCTGGCGTTCGTTGCGACCAGACGCTAGCAAGAAGATGTCGGTCAGAGGCATGAGTGCAGACACATCAAGCGCCACGATGTTCTCTGCGATTTTGTCTGCCGCTGCATTGCCGGCGATGTTTGCTTGTTTAATTGCGTTTGAGGTAGCGGTCACATTTTCCTAAATTATTTGAAGCAGGAGGGCCGCGATAACAAGACTGCCGAATGCCGCCATGCCTACTGCTGCAGCCAACACCATGTATGGGTGGCTACCGCCGCGTCTGAGATTTGTTGGAATTACCTTGAATTTAGAGGCCGAATTCACAACACCGGTTACTCTCATTGGTGCGATTGTGTTGATGAATCCGGTGGCGTTATCTAACTGGATCGCCGAGTCAAGAGCAGCGGCCTCTTGAATGATTTGAATCTCCCCAGTCGCGTTGTCTGTGAGCTCAATCGGAAGTTGAATCGCTCCGGTGGTTAAAATTTCGCCGGTTTCGCTCACGGTGGCGGTGTAGTTGGTTAGATCCTGAACCTGGTCGATGATGATCGAGTTCGTGGTCGGCTCGATGACGAGTCCGGGCGAGACATCGAAAAGAGGCTCGTTCTGGTTGTTCATGTAAGAAAAGTCATTGGCAGTAGCGGGCTTGACTTCAAAGCTCGTAGGGGTTGTGTCGACATCGAGTGCAACTACCTGCTCGGCAAGGTCTGGCTGCAGCTCAAACTCCGACTCAATCGCCAAATCATCTTCGACCGGTTGGTTCACGACATCGCTACCGGTCAATCGCTGCAACTCGCGGAGCTGACGTCTGGTTCGAGGCTCGTCACTGCCGATTCCGAGGTCACTCAGGTCAACGTGCAGTCCTTCTGGGGCCACAAACTGCGGAAAGTCGCTCGGTAGTTCGAGCGGTTCTGGCATGCGAATCGGCTCGACAGGTGCCACCGGGGCTGCAACTTGCTGCGCAGGCTGTGCAAAGGTCGGCGTTGAAACAGCGCTAACCGGCTTGAGTTCAAAAAACTTCGGCTTCTCTTCGGTTGTCGTCAGCACAGGCTCGCTAACCTTCGGAGCGGCCATGGGAGTGGGTGCGCTCTGAGGTAGTTCAAAATCGTCTGGGTCGAAAAACGCGCTAGACATTGCCACCTCGGTAGAGGTTGTGCTTGTTGATGTACTGAACAACACCATCTGGCACCAGATACCAAACCGGGTCGCCGTTAGCTGCTCGGTGACGCACGTCAGTTGAAGAAATCGAAAGAGCTGGAACCTCTAGAACCTCAATTGCGCCCTCAGGAGCGCTCTCAGGCAATCGCATGGCGTGACCTGGGCGAGTGACCGCAACAAACTTGGCCGCTTGCCAGAGTTCGTCAAAATCTTTCCACTCGAGAATCTGCGTGATGGCATCGGCACCAGAGATGAAAAACAGTTCTGCGTCTGGATGCTCAGCCTGAATGTCTCGAAGGGTGTCTACCGTGTAGGTTGGACCGTCGCGATCGATGTCAACGCGACTCACATTAAATCTAGGATTCGATGCTGTTGCAATCACCGTCATCAGGTAACGATCTTCGGAGTTAGTCACATCCGGCTTCTGAGGAGGTTCGCCCGTGGGAACAAAAATAACTTGGTCCAGATTCAAAGCAGCCGCAACCTCGCTGGCCGCAACCAAGTGCCCGTGGTGAATTGGGTCAAAAGTGCCACCCATTACACCGAGTCGAAGTTTGGTCATAAAAACCTTTATCGCCGAAAGGGCTTAGTGATGAGCCTTTGAGTTGTTGCTCTTGTGGTCGTGGCGGTTGGCTACGTCGCGGTAGCTCCAGGTAACCCAGCCAAGTAGCAGAAAGACTGCCATGGCAATGACACCGAAGAAGAAGGCCGGAAACGGCAGCTCAACTGCGTGCTCCGAAGCCTTAGCTAGGAATGTAGTCATTTTTCTCCTTATTACCTGTCTTCAAGACTACCCTAGGCGCGGGTTTGACCGGCTCCACGAACCAGCCATTTGGTGCTGGTTAGCTCAAGGATGCCCATCGGCCCGCGCGCGTGCAGCTTTTGTGTGGATATTCCGACCTCGGCCCCAAAGCCGAATTCACCACCGTCGGTGAACCTGGTCGAGGCGTTAACCATCACGGTAGAGGCGTCAACTTCGGCCAGAAAGCGCTCGGCGTTCTCGATGTTCTCTGTGATTATCGATTCGGTGTGCTTTGTCGAATACTTGGCGATGTGCTCTAGAGCCTCGTCAATATCTGCGACAACCCGCACCGCGAGATCTAGGTCGTGATACTCGGCGTGCCAATCATCCTCGGTTGCCACCTCGGCGGCCGCATAAATTTCGCGGGTCTTTTCATCGCCGTGAATGACAACTCCATCGGCTGTCAAACGCTGCAGAATTGCAGGCAGAATTCGGTCAACCGCTTTTTCGTGAACAAGAAGGGTCTCAACGGCGTTGCACACGCTCGGCCGCTGAACCTTGGCATTGTGCAGAATCTCAACAGACCAGTCAAGTCGGGCTGTTTCGTCGATGAAAATGTGCACGACTCCGTCGCCGGTCTGAATTACAGGAACCTTTGATTCTTGAACCACGGTCTGAATCAAACCTGCTCCGCCGCGAGGAATCAATACATCGATTAGACCAACGGCGTTCATCATTTCTTGGGCACCTTCGCGGCCAAACTCATCAAGGGTGTGAATGGAGTCGGCGTTTAGTTCGGCAAGACTTAGCGCGTCTTGCAACAGCTTTACCAAAACCTCGTTGCTGCTCTGAGCGTCGCGACCGCCGCGCAAGACAACGGCATTGCCGCTCTTGATTGCCAAGACTGCGATATCGATTGTCACGTTTGGTCGCGCTTCGTAGATAACGCCGATTACACCCAGCGGAACGCGCACCTGGCTGATTTGCAGAGCGTTTGGCAGAGTCATGCCGCGAATCACGTTGCCGAGCACATCAGGCAAAGCGCTCACCTTGAGTACAGAATCAGAAATTGATGAAATGCGCTTGGCATCGAGTCGAATGCGATCTATGGTGCTCTTGGTCATGTCGGCTTTGGCACCGCGATCGAGATCGAGTTGGTTTGCCGCGATGATCTCATCGGTGCGCTCTAGCAAGAGCTTCGCGACGTTCTCTAGGGCGAGAGTTCTTTTGGCCGAGGTGGCATTTGCGAGCGAAAACGAAGCGCCCTTGACCAGCGCCATTTTGTCTTGAGCAGTAAGCATGGCTACCCTTTCGCCTCGAACCAGGTGCCAACCGCAGCACCGCTGAGTGCCTCGGCAACCAAGTCTGCCGAGGTTAGCAGAACAGAAACTCCGGCCGCAGTGGCAATCTCTGCGGCGGCAACCTTTGTGATAGCTCCCCCGGTGCCAACGCTGCTGCCCGAGCCGGCAATGTCAAACTGCGATAGGTCTTCACCAAAACGCACCTCATCGAGCCGAACGGCTCCTGGCTCGCTTGGTGGCTTGTTATAAAGGGCGTCGACATCGCTGAGCAAAATGAGCGCATCGGCTTCAACCAAAACCGCAACCAAAGCCGCGAGCCTGTCGTTGTCTCCAAACCTAATTTCAGCGGTCGCCACGGTGTCGTTCTCGTTGACGATCGGAATCGCACGCAATTCGAGCAAGCGCTGCATGGCGCTCTTGGCATTCGTGCTGGTTTCTTCGCCCTCGAGATCCTGGGCCGTTAGCAAAACCTGACCCGCGATGATGTCGTATCGCTCGAGGCTCTCTTGGTAGCGCGCGATAAGCCTGCCCTGACCGATAGAAGCCAGCGCCTGAGATGTTGCCAGATCGTCTGGTCGGGTCTCTAGGCCGAAAAGTGGAATAGCAGTTGCGATAGCACCGGATGTGACGAGAATGACTTCTTGACCAGATTTGTGAGCTGTCGCAAGCGCGGCAACGAGATTCGCAATTTTTGCGGCGTTCTTGCCGCTAATTGAAGATGAGCCAACCTTGACGACCACTCTGTTGGCGGTGGCAATTTCTGAACGATTTTGCAGAACCATTAGCTCTCGCGCTCGCTTTCGCCCAAACTCTCTTCGAGTTGCGGGTCGATATCTTTCGAACTCGGCTTAAAGTCTTCTGGCTTAGACCAGACACCGGCCTTACGTTCGCGATCCATCTCTGCTCGGATTTCGGCCTTGAGATCCATGCGTTCCTTGTAGCTGGCGCGTCGATCGTTTGTGGTTCTGCGTGGATTCTGGTCGATGCGAATGTCCTCGCCGCGACGACCTCCGATGAGTTCACCGGCACTTGCAATCGATGGCTCCCAGTCGAACAGCACACCTTGGCCAGGGCCAATCACTACCGTCGAGCCAGCTGATGCGCCGGCCTTGAACAACGCTTCTTCGACACCGATCTTGAAAAGACGATCACCGAGGTAACCCACCGCTTCATCGTTGCCAAACTGAGTTTGTGCAACCCAGCGTTCTGGCTTGACGCCGAGAATTCTGAAGAACTCTCCGTCGTGCGAGTTCTCTTTGGTAACCGTGAACTTGCTCTCGTCGCGACGCTGCTGCATAAGAGTAATTCGAGGCAAGACAGGTGCGATTGTTGACTTGGTCTTGCGCTCTTGCTCAACCAGTTGCGCAAGCGCAAAGTTCAACTCGCGCAAACCCTCGCGGCTTGCTGCCGAAACGATGAACACTCGATAGCCTCGGGCTTCGAGTTCTGGTTTTACGAACTCTGCCAATTCGCGCGCGTCAGGAACATCGGCCTTGTTCAAGGCGATTAGCTGCGGACGCTCGGTTAGCGGCAACTCACCTTCTGGCACCTGATAGGCATTGAGCTCGACCAAAATCTTGTCGAGATCGGTAATCGGGTCGCGCATTGGCTCGATGGTCGCACAATCGATTACGTGCAGCAGTGCCGAGCAGCGCTCAACGTGTCGCAAGAACTGAAGCCCGAGGCCCTTGCCCTCACTGGCACCTTCGATAAGGCCTGGCACATCGGCGATGACGTAACGGGTTTGCTCGGCCTGAACCACGCCGAGATTCGGGTGCAAAGTTGTGAACGGGTAGTCTGCAATCTTCGGACGTGCGGCCGACATGGCAGCAATAAGGCTAGATTTTCCGGCGCTGGGATACCCGACGAGCGCAACGTCTGCAACGGTCTTGAGCTCGAGAATGACATCGCCCTGCCAACCAGGAACGCCGAGAAGAGCAAAGCCTGGAGCTTTGCGCTTTGAGTTGGCAAGTGCTGCGTTGCCCTTGCCGCCCATGCCGCCTTCGGCAACAACGAGCTCCATGCCAGGTTCGAGCAGGTCGGCGATGAAGTCGCCACTGGCAGATTTCACAACCGTGCCGATTGGCACCGGAAGCTTAATGTCTGCGCCCGTGGCTCCGTTTCTGAAGTCACCCGCGCCATCGCCACCGTCTCCACCGCTGCGGTGCGGGTGAAAGTGATACTCGAGCAAGGTCGTGGTATTTGGATCGGCGATTAGCGAGATGGTACCGCCGTTGCCTCCATCGGCGCCATCCGGGCCGGCTAGAGGCTTAAATTTTTCGCGGTGAACTGAAACGCAGCCGTCGCCGCCGTTTCCGGCGCGCAGGTGAAGGGTCACTTGATCTACAAATGAAACCATGATTCCCTCCCTGAGTTCTTTGCTTGAGAAACAGCAAAGGCGAGCCAAAGGCTCGCCTCGCTGAAAGTTTTGCTAGTTAAGCAGCAGCAACAATGTTTACTACTCGGCGGCCACCCTTGGTGCCGAACTGAACTGCGCCTGCAGCAAGTGCGAAAAGTGTGTCGTCTTTGCCGCGACCCACGTTTACACCAGGGTGAAAGTGAGTTCCGCGCTGACGAACGATGATTTCGCCCGCGTTTACTTCTTGACCTGCGTAACGCTTTACGCCAAGACGCTGTGCGTTTGAATCGCGACCGTTTCGGGTCGAGCTAACACCTTTTTTGGAAGCCATTTTTGCTCAGTCCTTTACTTGATCTCGGTGACCTGAACACGGGTCAACTCTGCGCGGAAACCCATGCGGCGCTTAAAGCCGGTCTTGTTCTTGTAGTGCTGGATGATGATCTTCGGACCGCGTAGGTCACCGATAACCTCTGCGGTTACTTTTACCTTTGCCAATGCAGCGGCGTCTGAAGTGACCTTGTCGCCGTCAACCAGCAATAGTGCAGGAAGTTCGATCTTGCCGCCGGCAACTGCCTTGATGCGGTCAAGCGTAACGATGGTGCCTACTGACACCTTCTCTTGACGTCCGCCTGCGCGGACTACTGCGTAAACCACAGATCTACCCTTTGTTCAAAAGTTGAATTTGTTGCATTTGCGAAACTCAGCAGGCAACGAGCTTCAAGTTTAGCCACCAAAAGCAGCTTGGTCAAACCTATTTGCCCAGAAATCGCCTATTTAGACGACCCTCTGCGACTTCTCGGCCTTCTGCGACCCTGACCGTGAGCCTTCGGCTCAGGCAGTGCGTCTAGAACCGACTCAAGCAGTTCGCTCGATTCGGCAGCATCAGGCTTATCGGTCGCGGCAACCGCGGCCACAATTGGGCTGGTCTCGCCAGCGGCTTCGCTAGCGGCCAGAGTCGAGGCGGCAATCTTGGTCAACGCGTTGCCAACCTCAGCAGCGCGCTCCCCCGTGACGACCTTCGGAACTTCTTGCTTCTTTTCGCGATTCTTCGACTTGCCGTTTTGCTTCGGCGGGCGGGCATCCTCGCCAACATGCTTTGAACGCATGATTGGCTCGTGGTGCACGATCACGCCACGCGAAGCACAAGCTTCACAAGGTTCGCTGAAAGCTTCGAGAAGACCGATACCGAGTTTCTTTCTCGTCATCTGAACTAGACCTAGAGATGTAACTTCGGCTACCTGGTGTTTGGTTCTGTCACGGCTCAAGCACTCCATCAAACGCCTCAAAACCAAATCGCGGTTTGATTCGAGAACCATGTCGATGAAGTCAACGACCACGATTCCACCGATATCACGCAATCTGAGTTGGCGAACGAGTTCTTCTGCGGCCTCGAGGTTGTTTTTGGTGACCGTCTCTTCGAGGTTTCCTCCAGAGCCAACAAACTTTCCGGTGTTCACATCGACTACCGTCATGGCTTCGGTTCTATCGATAACTAGAGAGCCACCGCTCGGAAGATAGACCTTGCGATCAAGAGCTTTTGCGATTTGCTCGCCGATTCGATACTCGTCGAAGATGTCTTTTTCGCCCTTGTAGATTTCGATGCGCTCGAGCAGATCAGGTGCAACGCCCTGCAAATACTCGGTGATGACCTGGTGCGAGTCGCCACCAGAAATGACCATCTTCTGAAAGTCTTCGTTGAAAACGTCGCGAACAATTTTGACGAGCAAGTCTGGCTCGCTGTGAAGCAATACCGGAGCGTTGCCCTTCTTCACTTTCTTTTCGATGTCAGCCCACTGCTCTTGCAAGCGCTGAACATCAAGAGTCAGTTGCTCTTCTGTGGCACCCTCAGATGCCGTGCGAACAATTACACCGGCTTCTTCTGGCAAAACTTCTTTGAGAATCTTCTTAAGTCTCGCGCGCTCAGATTCTGGCAGCTTTCGAGAGATGCCGTTCATCGAACCGTTTGGCACATAGACAAGGTAGCGACCCGGTAGCGAGATCTGCGAAGTAAGGCGTGCACCCTTTTGACCAACCGGATCCTTGGTTACCTGAACCAAGACGGTGTCGCCGCTCTTGAGCGCGAGTTCAATGCGTCGAGGCTGATTGCCAGTCTCGGCAAGCTCCCAGTCGACCTCACCCGAGTAAAGCACTGCGTTGCGGCCGCGGCCGATGTCAACGAAAGCAGCTTCCATAGATGGCAAAACGTTCTGAACCTTACCCAGATAGACGTTGCCGATTAGTGAAGCCTCAGAGGCTTTTGCAACATAGTGCTCGACCAAAACTTTGTCTTCTAGAACGCCGAGCTGAATCTTTTCGTCTTTCGAACGAACAATCATCGTGCGCTCAACGGCCTCGCGACGAGCCAAGAATTCTGACTCGGTGATGGTTGTGCGTCTGCGACCCGCATCGCGCCCATCGCGACGACGTTGCTTCTTTGCCTCAAGTCGGGTTGAACCCTTGACTCGAGTTGGCTCGTTGCTGAATTCTTTCGGCTCGCGAGGTGTTCTAACCTTTACGACCGTGTTTGGTGGAAGCTGCTCGCCTTCGGCAATTTCGCCTTCGCGTCGACGCGAACGTCTGCGAACGTTGCTTTCTGGCTGATCGCTGCCCTTTTTGTCTTCGACCGGCCTGCCGCGCTTCTTGTCGATAACAGGTGTCGGCAGATCTGGTGCCATGAAGATCATCGAGGTTGCTGTTACCGCAACAGGTGGTGCATCAACCTTGCCTGCAGTTTTGGGCACTTTTGCTTTTGCATCGGGCTTAGCGGCGGCGTCTGTAGCAGTTTTCTTTTTGCCAGAGGCTTTGCCCGGAGCTTTGGCTGGTGCCTTAGCCGCAGACTTTGGCTTGACTTCGGCCGACTGATCGGTCGGCTCTGCGCTTGTTGGCTTCTTAGTCGATTTGGCAGCCGGCTTCTTTTCAGTCGCCTTGGCGTCAGCCTTGTTTGCTGCCGGCTTCTTCGCGGCAGGCTTTTTGACTACCGGCTCTTTCGCCGATGATTCTGATGATTCTTTCTTCACCATTTCTGGTGCACTCCAAGCTGTTTGCCTATCGGGCCACACTCACCGATTGCAAACCTAAAAACTCTGTCAACCACTTTTGTGACTGACCAAACCTTTTTTCGAGTCATTTGATGTGGCGCCAGCTGCCCGATGGGTCTTATACGGCAATCTCACGGATGCTCGAGAAATCTTCGTCGCCTTGGGTGTGGCCTTAGCGACTGCTTCTAGTATGGCACCCGCCACCCGAAAAGTCAGTAGGCACAGGGCTAGACTTGAGCCCATGACCAGCGAAAAAGCAGCAAAAATGCCAACAACAGAGGCGTCTAGGGGTTTTGCCCTGCTGCTAATTGCGGCAGGCATGATGGGCTGGTTGGCCTCATTTCTGCTCACGCTCGACCGCTTTCGGGTTGCCTCGAGCCCAGACGAGAAGTTGTCGTGCGACGTAGCCACCTTTATCTCTTGCAAGTCTGTGATGCTAAGCGAGCAAGCCGCACTATTCGGCTTTCCAAACCCGCTGATCGGAATCGCCACGTTTATGGCTCCGATTGTTGTTGGCTTTGCGATCTTGGCAGGCGCTAGGTTCGCCAACTGGTTCTGGCAGCTGTTCTTTGTTGGCCACGCACTCGCGTTGGTGTTTGTGCTCTGGTTGTTCAATGCCGCGGTTTTCGAAATCGGATCACTTTGCCCCTACTGCATGGTTGCGTGGGCGGCGGTCATCCCGCTGTTTTGGCAATTGCTAACTCACGGTGCACGCGAAGGCTATCTGCCGGTGCCAGCGAAATCGATTAACTTCTTCTTTAAGGCCTACGATTGGGCCTGGCTGGTTTCGCTAGTGTTTGCGCTGGTTCTCGCAACGATTATTGCGATCGAATTCTGGAACCTCTGGTTGGCTTTCTTCAACCTGATTTAGGTCTAGAACCAGAGCGCAATTTCGCGTGAAGCAGACTCTTCAGAATCTGAACCGTGCACGAGGTTCTGCTGAACTTTGGTTGCCCAATCGCGACCCAAATCTCCACGGATGGTGCCAGGCGCGGCAACTGTTGGATCGGTTGCGCCGGCAAGCGCGCGGAAACCCTCGATAACGCGGTTGCCCTCGACGCAGAGCGCAACGACATCGCCGCTCATCATGAACTCAACTAGCGGCTCGTAGAAAGCTTTGCCCTCGTGCTCGGCGTAGTGCTCGGCAAGCAGCTCGCGAGTAGGTGTGAACTTCTTCATTGCGACAACGATGTAGCCCTTGGCTTCGATTCGGCCGATGATCTCACCAATCAGGTTGCGTCTAACGCCGTCTGGCTTGATTAGCACCAATGTCTGCTGAGTCATTCTGAGCTCCTACTTCTTGTCGATTTCGATTTCAAAAACTTCGATGTTCCCAGTCTGCCCGAACGAAGCCTTCTCGCGCTCGTAGGCACTTTTGGCTTTGTCAATTGTCGAACCGGCAATCATGGCCCAGGCCCACATGCATGCAAATATTCCGCCAATGTAGAACATCGGGGTCAGCCAGAAGCCAATCGAAATAATGAGGGCCTGCAAGATCCAACCGAATGCATAGCTGCCCTTGCGCCCAAGAACGGCGGGGGTGGCGATGAGCAAGAACGAGAGGCTGAGCCCAACGGCCCAGACCACTGGCCCGTCTGCCACCTTGAGGCCAAAACCGGCAAGAGTCGCAAAGAAAACTATGAACGACTCGAACGCCAACAGGATCGACGCCAACAGCCTCTTGATTGATTTACTCTTCATTGCCTTCGCTATCTGTTTCATTGAGTTGAATGTTCTTCAAAACGTCACCGACGAGTGTGATCGAACCGGTGACCAAAATTGCACCGTCGTCTGCAACGAGCTGACGAGCTAGGGTCATCGCGGTTAGCGCGTTGCTTGCGGTCTTAACTCGCGCCTCGCCAAAAACAGTCTTTGCCAGAGTCGCCAACTCATCGACCGCAATCGCTCTCGGTGAAGACGACTGGGTGATGATGAAGGTCTTTGCGGTGCCGGCTAGTGCTGACAGCAGTGCGCTTGCATCTTTGTCGGCGAGAATCGAAATGATCGCAACGGTTTCGGGTGAGCCGAAAGATTTTTGCATGGCACGCGCGAGAACCTCTGCCCCACCCGGATTGTGCGCTGCGTCAAGAATGGTTAGCGGTTTGCGAGAGACAACCTGCAAACGACCGGGTGACGTTGAATCTGCTAGGGCAACGCGAAGAACGTCGTCGAACAAACGATTGCTCGCGCCGAAGAAAGCTTCAACCGCGCTGATCGCCAAGGCGGCGTTCTCGGCCTGATACTCGCCATGCAGTGGCAAGAAAAGGTCGTTGTATTCGCTGGTCAAGGTCTTCACCGAAAAACGCTGCCCGGTCATTTCGGCAACCACATCGAGCACTTCAAAGTCGAGACCGTAAACTGCGATGCGCTCTGCGATAGCGCTCGACTTGGCTTCGATAACCGTGAGCGCTTCGGCAGGTTGAGCGCTCGAAACAACTATTGCGCCGGGCTTGATGATTCCCGATTTGGTGTGCGCGATCTCGGCCACGGTGTTGCCAAGACGCTCAGCGTGATCGATAGAAATCGGTGTAAAGACAGCAACATCGCCATCGGCCACATTGGTGCTATCCCATTCGCCGCCCATGCCTACTTCGAGCACCAGAACGTCAACCGGGGCGTCGGCAAAAACGGCAAAACCCAGCACGGCCAGGGCCTCAAAGAAGGTGAGCTTGGTGTCGCCGGCGGCCTCTAGTTCGGCATCGACCATAGCCAAGATTGGCTCGATGTCGGCCCAGACCTCAGCCATTTGCTGGTCGCCGACCGGCTCTCCGTCGACAGCCATGCGCTCATTTAGCCGAACCAGGTGCGGGCTGGTGAAGCGCCCGGTGCGAAGCCCAAGTTCGCGCAAAATGCGCTCGATGATTCTCGTCGTTGTTGTCTTGCCATTGGTTCCGGTGATGTGAATCACACGATAAGACTTCTGCGGGTCACCGAGCAACTCGACGGCGCGACGGGTTGGTTCTAGCCGTGGGCGCAGCTTGTTCTCGGGAATACGCGTGAGCAGCGCATCCATGACTTCATCAGCTTTAGTTGCCCAGTAGCTCTCGGTAGACAATCGTGCTCGCTAAACCTTCGACACCGAGATTTGAATTTGCTGCCCCTCGCCTACCTCGACTGCGTTCTGCGCATCGCCAACGACGGTTTCGAATTCGAGCGCGAGGGTTTCACCTTTGATGAGTTCAACGTGATTTTGCACGGCGGCAATAACTTCTGCGTCAGCAACAACACTGAGCTTGATGCGATCGCTGACATCGAAGTCGGCATCTTTTCTCGCCTGCTGAACCGCACGGATGACATCTCGCGCCAAACCTTCTGCGGCGAGTGCCGGAGTTACCTTGCCGTCGAGAATTACGAAACCACCGCTCGAAAGAATTCCGATGAACTCGGTTTTTTCAACACCATCGAGCGCGTCTGTCATGTCGGCAACTAGATCGATTTCATATTCGCCGACTTCGAGCGCTACACCGCCGGCAACAACGGTGCCGTCTTTCTCGCTCCAGTCGCCAGACTTTGCCGCCTGAATAACTGCTTGCACGCTCTTGCCGATGCGTGGGCCGGCGGCGCGTGAGTTAACGGTTAGCCGTTTGACGACACCGAACTCCGAGGTTGATTCGAGTGACAGTTCGACGAGTCGAACCTGCTTCACGTTTAGCTCGTCGGCAATCAGATCTGCAAAGTCTTCTAGGGCCGAGACGTTCTTGGTGACGACGTTCAAGGTTGCCAGTGGCAAGCGCACGCGCAAGCCGTTTAGTTTGCGAAGGCTCTGAGCAACCGAGCTGATTGATCGAACTTCGTCCATAGCCTCGACCAGCTTGCGGTCTGCAGGCACCTGGCCGGCATCTGGCCAAGACTGCAGGTGCACGCTGCGACCGCCGGTTAGGCCGCGCCAGATTTGCTCGGTAACCATTGGGGCAAGCGGGGCCGCTAGGCGGCAGAGAATCTCGAGCACCGTATAGAGAGTGTCGAAGGCCTGGCTGTCGCCGTTCCAGAAACGGTCGCGCGAGCGGCGCACATACCAGTTGGTTAGAGCATCGGCGAAGTCGCGAAGTCGCCCAGCCGCGGCATAGGAGTCGTAGCGGTTGAAGTCGGCTTCTACCTCTTCGATCAACACGCGAGTCTTGGCGAGCAGGTAGCGATCGAGAACGTCGGTGCTGCCGAAAGAGGTCTTTGCTTCGTAGTCGCTGGCATTCGCGTAGAGACTGAAGAAGTAATAGGTGTTCCAAAGCGGCAGAACAAACTGACGCATTCCCTCACGGATGCCCTGCTCGGTAACGCTCAGGTTGCCGCCGCGAAGAATCGGCGACGAGAGCAAGAACCAGCGCATTGCATCTGCGCCGTCGCGGTTGAAAACTTCGTTGACGTCTGGATAGTTGCGCAGCGACTTCGACATCTTCTGACCGTCGTCACCAAGAATGATTCCGTGCGAAACAACCGACTTGAATGCTGGTCGATCGAACAGCGCGGTTGAAAGAACGTGCAGGGTGTAGAACCAACCGCGAGTTTGACCGATGTATTCAACGATGAAGTCACCTGGGCTGTGGCTGTCGAACCACTCTTGGTTCTCAAACGGATAGTGCGCTTGCGCGAACGGCATCGAACCAGATTCGAACCAGCAGTCGAGCACCTCTGGCACGCGACGCATTGTTGACTTGCCAGTTGGGTCGTCTGGGTTTGGTCGAGTTAGTTCGTCGATTACCGGTCGGTGAAAGTCACTCGGCTGAACGCCGAAGTCGCGCTCGAGTTCTTCGAGCGAGCCGTAAACATCAATGCGCGGATAGTTCGGGTCGTCAGACTTCCACACCGGAATCGGTGCGCCCCAGAAACGGTTGCGCGAAATCGCCCAGTCGCGCACGTTCTCGAGCCACTTGCCGAAAGAGCCATCCTTGGTGTGTTCGGGAGTCCAGTCGATCTGCTGGTTTAGCTCGAGCATGCGGTCGCGCAACTTTGTGGTTTCAACGAACCACGAAGACACAGCCTTGTAGATAAGGGGGTTCTTGCAGCGGTAGCAGTGCGGGTATGGGTGGTCATAAGAAGCCTGACGCAGCAAGCGCCCGTCGGCCTTTAGTCGCTGGGTGATCGGCTTGTTGGCGTCGAAAACGTGCTGACCCTCGAAGTCGGTGATCAGCGAATTGAACTGACCGCGCTCGTTAATCGAAACGTAGGTCGGAATGTCTGCGGCGTTGCAAAGATTCTGGTCGTCTTCACCGTAGGCCGGCGCCTGGTGCACGATGCCGGTGCCTTCGTTGTCGGCAACGTAGTCGCCAACCAAAACCTGCCAGGCGTTTGCGATTTCGAATTTCTCGGAATCGGCGTAGTAATCGAATAGTCGCTCGTAGCGAATTCCGGCAAGCGTCTTGCCGAGTTGAGTGCTCTCAAGCACAACGTCTTCTGCGTTTTCGTAGCCGAGGTCTTTTGCATAGGCGCTAACCTGCGACTTTGCCAGCATGAACTTCGAACCGGCAGGCGAACCATCGCCAGCGCCGTTTGGCCCGGCGACAACTACCGCGTATTCAATCTCTGGGCCAACCGCGAGCGCGAAGTTCGTCGGCAGGGTCCACGGGGTGGTTGTCCAGGCGAGCAGCTTGACTCCCGCGAGCGCGCCATTGGTGATTTTGAAAGTTACGGTTACGGTTTGGTCTTGGCGAGTCTTGTAGACCTCGTCGTCCATGCGCAGTTCGTGGTTTGACAGCGGGGTCTCGCAGCGCCAGCAGTACGCGAGCACCTTGAAGCCTTCGTAGATAAGGCCCTTGTTGTGCAGCTGCTTGAAGGCCCAGAGCACGCTCTCGGTATAGGTCTTGTCGAGAGTCTTGTAGTCGTTGTCGAAGTCAACCCAGCGTGCCTGGCGGGTTACATAGGTGCGCCAGTCTTCTGTGTACTTGAGCACCGATGTGCGGCAGTACTCGTTGAACTTGTCGATGCCAAACTTCTCGATTTCGGGGCGACCCGAGATCTTGAGCTGACGCTCTGCCTCTACCTCGGCGGGTAGGCCGTGGGTGTCCCAGCCGAAACGGCGTTCGACGCGGTATCCCTGCATTGTCTTGAAGCGGGGAACCATGTCTTTGGTGTACCCGGTAAGAAGGTGTCCGTAGTGCGGAAGACCGTTAGCGAAGGGCGGGCCGTCGTAAAAGACGAATTCTTCGGCGTTTTCGGCCTTGCGCTGGTCAATGCTGGCCTGAAATGTGCCATCTTCCTGCCAATAGGCAAGCACCTGCTCTTCGAGCTTCGGAAAGCTCGGGCTCGGGTTTACGCCCTCACGGGTCAAATCGGCGTTCACCTTTGGATACATGAATGGCTTTCTGGCTCAGCACGGGAAGTCTGCATCAATGTTAACCTGTTACAAACCCGTTTTATGGAGACTTTCGAGTGAACCTGCCTGCCAAGACCGATCTGCTAGCCGCTGCCACTACCCCCGAGAAGGTGGGAGTCGAAGGGCTCGAGCAGAAGTGGGGTCTTGTCTGGGAGAACGACGGCGTTTACCGCTTTCGCCGCGATGTCGACCGCAGCCAGGTTTACTCAATTGACACCCCGCCGCCGACAGCTTCTGGCTCACTGCACGTAGGTCACGTCTTTAGTTACACCCACACCGACGTGGTTGCCCGCTTCAAGCGCATGAGCGGTTTCGAGGTTTACTACCCGATGGGCTGGGATGACAACGGGCTGCCGACCGAGCGTCGCGTTCAGAACTACTACGGGGTTCGTTGCGACCCCAACCTGCCATACGTTGCCGGCTTCACTCCTCCGTTCGAGGGTGGCGACAACAAGAGCAGCAAGGCTGCCGACCAGATTGCTATTTCGCGACGCAACTTTATTGAGCTCTGCGAGAAGTTGACAGTTGAAGACGAGAAGGTTTTCGAAGCGCTCTGGCGTCAACTCGGGCTCTCTGTCGACTGGAAGCAGACCTACCAGACCATCGCACCTTCTGCTCAGGCCGTTTCGCAAAAGGCGTTCTTGAACAACCTTGCCCGCGGCGAGGCATACCAGTCGATGGCACCTACCCTCTGGGACATCACCTTTAGAACGGCTGTGGCTCAGGCCGAACTCGAAGATCGCGACCAGCCTGGCGCTTATCACCGCGTCGGCTTCGACGTTGATGCTTCACTCTGGGATGGCGGAAAGCTTTTCGTCGAAACCACCCGCCCCGAGATGTTGCCCGCTTGTGTTGCGCTGGTTGCGCACCCAGATGACGACCGCTACAAGCATCTGTTCGGTAAAACCGTGAAGACCCCGCTGTTCGGTGTCGAGGTTCCGGTTGTCGCGCACCGCCTGGCTCAGATCGACAAGGGTTCTGGCATCGCCATGATTTGCACATTCGGTGACGTCACCGACGTGATCTGGTGGCGCGAGCTCGACCTGCCAAACCGCGCAATCATTGGCTGGGATGGGCGCATCCTTGCAGAAGCACCCGAGGCAATCACAGGCGCTCGCGGCCAAGAGGTCTATGCCGAACTTGCCGGCAAGACCGTGTTCTCGGCAAAGCAGCGAATCGTTGAGCTACTGCAGGAATCTGGCGACATGGTTGGCGAGCCGAAGCCGATAACTCACCCGGTGAAGTTCTTCGAGAAGGGCGATAAGCCGCTCGAGATCGTGTCGACCCGCCAGTGGTATGTGCGCAACGGTGGCCGCGATGCCGACCTGCGCGAACGTTTGATTGCTCTCGGCAAAGAGCTCAACTTTCACCCCGACTTCATGCGCGTTCGCTACGAGAACTGGGTCAACGGCCTAACCGGCGACTGGCTGATATCGCGTCAACGTTTCTTCGGTGTGCCGATTCCGGTTTGGTATGCAATCGATGCAAACGGTGAAACGCTTTTCGATTCACCGCTGGTTCCTGACCACTCGATCTTGCCTGTTGACCCTTCGAGCGATGTGCCTGCCGGTTACACCGAGTCGCAGCGCAACCAGCCGAACGGTTTCGTTGGCGAATTAGACATCATGGATACCTGGGCGACATCGTCGCTCACGCCACAACTAGCCGGCGGCTGGATTGCCGACCCTGAACTTTTTGCCAAGGTATTCCCTTACGACCTTCGCCCGCAGGGACAAGACATCATTCGCACCTGGCTGTTTTCTAGCGTCTTGCGCAGCGAACAAGAGCACGGCAAGTTGCCATGGAGCAACGCGGCGATCTCAGGCTGGATTCTCGACCCGGATCGCAAGAAGATGTCGAAGTCAAAGGGCAACGTGGTTACACCGAGCGACATGCTCGAAGAACACGGCAGCGACGCGGTTCGCTACTGGGCGGCTTCTGCTCGACTCGGAACCGACGCGGCTTTCGACACCGGACAGATGAAGATCGGTCGCAGACTTGCAATCAAACTGTTGAACGCCGCCAAGTTTGCCCTCTCTTTTGAGGTTCCTTCAGGTCACACCGAAGTTACCGAAGCAATCGATCAGGCCATGCTGCTTTCGCTCGCCGACGTGGTTCGCGAGGCAACCCGCGCATTCGAAAACTACGACCACACCAAGTCGCTCGAACTAACCGAGAAGTTCTTCTGGAACTTCACCGACGATTACCTCGAACTGGTCAAAGAGCGCGCCTACGGCCAGGCCGAAGCAACCCCGGCTGCTCAGGCCTCTGCGGCCATCGCACTTCGCCAAGCGCTACACACGATGTTGCGCCTGTTCGCACCGTTCTTGCCTTTCGCAACCGAAGAGGTTTGGGGCTGGTGGCAGACCGAAGCTGGCTCGATTCACCGCTCAACCTGGCCGACCGTAGAAGAACTAACCGTTGGCCTCGATGCCAGCAACCACGGGCTACTCGAGCTTGCCTCGACCGCCCTGGTTGGCATTCGCAAGGCCAAGTCAGACGCCAAGGCATCGATGAAGGCCGAGGTGCTCTCGGCAACCATGCAAGCTCCGGCGGCAGTGCTAACCAGCATCCGTGTCTTCGAAAGAGACCTCAAGGGTGTTGGGCGCATCGAAGATCTCGCCTACGCCGAGGCCGAAGACGTTGCGGTCGTCGACGTCGTTCTGAAGCCGGTCGAAGAGGCGTAAGTCAGTCGTAGGCTATTGCCTATGACTTTTACCTCTGAGAACCCATTTGCCAACCGTTCGACTCTCGAATACGAACTTCCTGATTTCACGAGGATTCGCACCGAGCATTACCTGCCTGCGTTCTATGCCGGCTGCGAGCAGCACCTCGCCGAGGTAGACGCAATTCTTGAATCGGGTGAACCGACTTTCGAGAACACCCTCGTTGCGCTTGAGCGCGCCGGAAAACTGCTCGAGCGCGTGCTTGTGGTTTTCTACACCAAGTCTTCGAGCGACACCGATGACGAAATCGACAAGATCGAAGAAGAGATCGCGCCAAAGCTAGCCGCGCATCAAGACGCGATTCAGTTAAACCCAGTTCTATACGCGAGAGTCGAAAAACTCTACAACAAGCGCGAATCACTCGGCCTCGATGCCGAGAGTGATTGGCTGTTGGTTCGCTACTACGATGACTTCAGAAAAGCCGGCGCGCACCTAAGCGAAGCCGAGCGAAGCAAGGCGATGCAAATCAATCAGCGCCTCGCCGAACTCGACACCAAGTTCAGCCAGCAGCTTCTTGCCGACACCAACGATCTCGGTGTCTTCGTTGACACAGCCGCAGAACTCGATGGCCTTAGCGAGAACGAAATCGCAGCCGCTGCAGCCCTTGCAAAAGACAAGGGTCAAGAGGGCAAGTATTTCTTGGCGATGGTGAACTTCACCGGAAACCCGATGCTCGCTTCGCTAACCAACCGCACACTTCGCGAGAAGATCATGAAGAACTCGATGGTCAAGGGTGGCCGCAACGGAGCCAACGACAACCGACCGATATTGCTCGAGATGGCGAAACTTCGCGCAGAGAAGGCAAAGCTATTCGGCTTTGATTCACACGCGCACTACGTGCTAACCGACCGCACCGCCAAGAACCCGGCAAATGTGCACGAAATGCTTCGCAAGATTGCCCCGGCTGCGAGACGCAATGCCGAACTCGAAGCCAAAGACATCCAAGCCGCGATAAAGGCGTCTGGTGCCGACTTTGACATGCAGTCGTGGGACTGGGATCTCTACACCGAGCAGGTTCGCGCCGAGAAATACAACATCGACACCGAGTTGTTCAAGCCTTACTTCGAGCTCGAGCGCGTGTTGTTTGACGGCATTTTCTTCGCCGCAACCAAGCTCTTTGGAATCACATTTAAAGAACGCAAAGACCTCGTCACCTATCACCCTGAAGCCCGCGCTTTCGAAGTTTTCGATGCCGACGGCAGCAAGATGGCGCTGTTTATTGCTGACTTCTTCACCCGCCCATCGAAGCGCGGTGGCGCATGGATGAACAGCTTCGTTGACCAGAGTCACCTGCTCGGTCAACTACCGGTCGTGCTCAACAACTCAAACGTGGTCAAGCCACCGGCCGGTCAGCCAGCGCTGCTGAGCTTTGACTTCACCACCACACTGTTCCACGAGTTCGGGCACGCGCTGCACGGCATGCTGTCGAACGTGAAGTACCCGAGATTCTCGGGCACAAGCACCCCTCGTGACTTCGTCGAGTTTCCGTCACAGGTAAACGAGATGTGGATGCTCTGGCCAGAAGTGGTCGAGAACTTTGCCAAGCATTACGAGACAGGCGAGCCGCTTCCGCAAGAGTGGATCGACAACCTAAAGCGCGCAGAGACCTTCAACCAGGGTCACGCAACCGTTGCCTACTTGGCAGCTTCTGTTATCGACCTCGCCTGGCACGAACTTGGACCAGACGAGATTCCAACCGACGTCGAGGCCTTCGAAGCCAAGGCACTTGCGAACTACGGACTCGATTTCGACCTCGTGCCTACCCGCTATCGCAGCACATACTTCTCGCACATCTTTGCGGGCGGCTACTCGGCGGGTTACTACGGCTACATCTGGTCTGAGGTTCTCGACGCCGACACCGTCGACTGGTTCAAGAACAACGGCGGTCTGACTCGCGAAAACGGTGACCACTTTAGAAACGAATTGTTGTCACGCGGCGGAACCCAAGACGCATTGCAACTGTTCAGAAACTTCAGAGGCAAAGACGCATCGATTGAGCCACTGCTCAAGCGTCGCGGCCTTCTCTAGATTCGAAAGAGAAAACCGTCGCCTTTTTTAGGCGGCGGTTTTCTTGCGTTTAGCCAACCACAGCCAAACGATCACACCGGCCACAAGCGCCCAGAATGCAGGGCCAATCGAGTATGCCGTGAAGCCTGACGATGCCACCAGAAATGCGATTACGGCTGGCAGCCTGAGTTCTGGCTCTTCGACAATCGATGAAAGCGCGCCAATCATTGTTGCAAACAGTGCGAGACCGGCACCCGCCAAAATTATTTCTCTCGGTGCCTGAATGACGAACGAAATCGATGCTCCTGCGGTTAGAGCGAGCAGCAGGTAGACGACTCCCCCGCTTACCGATGCAATCCAGCGCTTACCGGCATCCCTGTGAGCTTGCTCGTTGGCATTGAGCGCTGCGGTAATTGCGGCGAGGTTCGTTACGAAGCCGCCAAAGAAATTGGCAACCAAAGAACCTATACCGGTTGCCAGCATTACCGGTCTAAACGGAACCTCGTAGCCGAAACTCTTCATAATTGCCATGCCAGGAATGTTCTGGCTTGCCATGGTCACCAGGTAAAGCGGTATACCGATCGAGATAATTGCGACAATTGAAAACTGTGGAGCAACGAGTTGTGCTGCAGGCAAAATGTCTTCGATCGGAATCGTGATGTTCAGCTCGATTGCCGTCAGCCCAAACAACACGATCATTGCAATAGGCGTTGCCCACACCTGCGCGAGTTTGTAGAGCACCAACCAAACCAAAATCGCCGGGAAAACGACCAACGGATACTGACCTGCAGCACTGAAAGGTGCGATGCAGAAGCTAAAGATGACACCCGCGAGCATCGCACTGGCGATTGGCTTCGGTATCGAGGAAACAAGTTTTCCGAGCGCAGGCCAAAGTCCGGTCAAGGCAATCAAGAGCGAAGCGACAATGAATGCACCAACCGCAGTTTCGAAACCGAAGCCAAGACCGCCGGCCGAAACCAGAAGGGCAGCTCCAGGGGTGCTCCAGACGATGCTGATCGGCATCTTGTAACGCCAACTGAGAACGATTGAAAGGGTGCCGTAGAGCAAGAGCATTACGAAAACGACAGAGACAATCTGTGATTGGGTGGCTCCGAGTGCCGATAATGCCGCTAGAACAACGCCGGTGCTGGCCGCCTGACCTGTGATCGAAGCCACGGTTCCTGCAAGAATCGGTGCTCTGAGTCGAAGCCCGCTAGCTGGCATTTGGGTTGCCTAGGCTGATTTTTCTTGGCGGCTGCTCTTGAAAGGGAGAATCGCGGGAGCCGACTTGGTTTCGACCACTTCTCGAGTGATGCGAACAACGCCCTGAACCGCGCTGCCGGGAATCTCGTACATGATTGGGCCAAGAATTTCTTCCATGATCGCACGCAGGCCACGAGCGCCGGTTTCGCGAAGAACAGCCATGTCAGAAATTGCTTCTAGCGCGTCTTTATCAAAATCGAGCTCGAAGCCATCGAGCTCAAACATGCGCTGGTACTGCTTGGTTAGCGCGTTCTTCGGAACGGTCAAGATATCCATCAGCGCGCTGCGGTCAAGTTCCTTAACGGTTGCGATGACAGGCAAACGACCGATGAACTCTGGAATCAAACCGAACTTGCGCAAATCTTCTGGCTGCACCTCTGAGAAAATCTCGGCGGCGTCGCCCTTTGCGAATATCGGCGAGCCGAAACCGATTCCCTTCTTGCCCGCGCGAGCAGAAATGATTTCCTCAAGACCGGCAAATGCCCCAGCAACGATGAACAAAACGTTGGTGGTGTCGAGCTGAATGAACTCTTGCTGCGGGTGCTTGCGGCCACCCTGCGGAGGAATCGAGGCAACAGTGCCTTCGAGAATCTTTAGCAGCGCTTGCTGAACACCCTCGCCAGAAACGTCTCGAGTTATCGAAGGGTTTTCTGCCTTGCGAGAAATCTTGTCGATTTCATCGATGTAGATGATGCCGTTCTCGGCGCGCTTTACATCGCCATCGGCTGCCTGAAGCAACTTGAGCAAAATGTTCTCAACATCTTCGCCGACATAACCGGCTTCGGTGAGCGCTGTTGCGTCTGCAACCGCAAAAGGAACGTTTAAGCGCTTGGCCAGGGTCTGAGCCAGATAGGTCTTGCCGCAACCGGTCGGGCCGATCATCAGAATGTTCGACTTGGCAATTTCAATTTCGTCGTGCGCTTTGCCGGCGCTGGTTAGGGTGCCACGAGAGCGAATTCGCTTGTAGTGGTTGTAGACGGCAACCGATAGGGCCTTCTTGGCCTGGTCTTGGCCGATCACGTACTCGTCGAGAAAACCCTTGATTTCGCGTGGTTTTGGAAGGTCAATCTCGTCGACCTGTTTTGGGCCTTGGCCGAGTTCTTCTTCGACTATCTCGACACAGAGGGCGATGCACTCGTCACAAATGAATACGCCTGGGCCAGCAATGAGCTTGCGAACCTGCTTCTGCATCTTTCCGCAGAAAGAGCACTTGAGCAGGTCGCTCGATTCGCCCAGTTTGGTCATGAGAAAACTCTAACCGCGCAAAGCAATAAAGCGGGGCAAGTTAGCCCCGCTTTCTCGCTTGTTTGCCTCTTATTACGCGTTTTTGCGCGAACCCAGAACCTGATCAATCAGACCGTATTCGAGTGCTTCGGGCGCGGTCAAAATCTTGTCGCGGTCGATGTCGCGGTTAACCTCGGCAACGGACTTCTTTGAGTGCTTAGAAAGTGTCTCTTCTAGCCAGGTGCGCAAACGCAGCATCTCTTTGGCCATGATCTCGATGTCAGATGCCTGACCCGGGCCACCGCCAGAAGAAGGCTGGTGAATCATGATGCTGGCGTTCGGCAGAGCCAAACGCTTTCCGGGAGCACCGGCGGCTAGCAACACGGCGGCTGCAGATGCGGCCTGCCCCAAGCAAACTGTCGAAACCTGCGGGCGAATGTACTGCATGGTGTCGTAAATCGCGGTCATCGCCGAGAACGAACCACCGGGTGAGTTGATGTACATGGTGATGTCGCGGTCTGGGTCTTGCGACTCAAGCACCAAGAGCTGCGCCATGATGTCGTCGGCAGAAGCGTCGTCAACCTGAACACCCAAGAAGATGATGCGGTCTTCGAACAACTTGTTGTAAGGGTTCTGTTCACGGTAGCCGTATGAGGTGCGCTCGGTGAAGCTCGGAAGAATGTAACGAGACTCTGGTGAGATGAATTTGTCTTGCATGGTCTCTCCTAGTTGGTTCCGATGCCGGTTGCCGAACCAGCAAATTCACGGATGTGATCGATGAAGCCATACTCGAGAGCTTCCTGAGCGGTGAACCAGCGGTCGCGATCTCCGTCGCGCTCAATCTGCTCGACGGTCTTGCCGGTCTGCGCTGCGGTTAGCGAAGCGAGCTGACGCTTCATCGACATGATGAGCTCGGCCTGAGTTTGAACGTCTGAAGTTGTTCCACCGAAACCACCGTGTGGCTGGTGCAAGAGAACGCGTGTGTTAGGGGTCGCGTAGCGCTTGCCCTTGGTTCCAGATGAAAGCAAGAACTGACCCATCGATGCGCACATGCCGATGCCGACTGTAACGATGTCGTTAGGCACATACTGCATGGTGTCGTAGATCGCCATGCCGGCTGTTATCGAACCACCCGGTGAGTTGATGTACAAAAAGATGTCTTTGGTTGAGTCTTCGGCCGCGAGCAACAGAATCTTTGCGCAAATCTCGTTTGCCATGTCGTCGCGAACTTCGCTGCCGAGCCAAATGATGCGCTCGCGCTGAAGGCGCTCGAATGTGCTGTGACGCTCGAACATTCCTGGGGTTAGGTGATCAGCCATTTCTTCCTCATTTCAATGCACTCAGACTGCTATCTGTCGAGGTGCCCCATAAGGCTAACTGCCAAGCATCAAAATGCTTGGCAGTGTTCGCCATCGGCTTATCCCGACGAAATAGAGCTATTACTTGTGGTCGTGACCCGCGTGGTCGTCGGCCATCGGTGCGTCAGACTTGGTGAAGGTCGAGATGTCGACCTTGCCCTTGCTGTCGCTTACATCTGTGGTCTCAAGCACAAGCGACAGAGCCTTGCGGCGAGCCACCTCGGCCACGAACGACGGAATCTGGCCGTTCTGGTCGATGATCTTGATGAATTCGTTTGGGTCCATGCCGTAAGACTGCGAAGCCTGAACCAGGTACTGCATGAGTTCCTGCTCGTTGACCTTCACGTTCTCGGCAAGAGCAATCTCGTCAAGAATCATCTGAACCTTGAACGACTTCTCACTCTGGCCTGTCACTTCGGCGCGGTGTTCTTTGTCTTCTAGACGGCCTTCGCCCTCAAGGTGACGGTTCACATCGGCCTCAACCAATTCGTCAGAGACTGCCACGGCAATCTTCTCGACTAGCAAATCGGTTAGCTTGTCGCGTGCCTCTAGGCCCTGGTTGTAAACCTTTGATTCTTTGAGCTGCTTCTCGATGTCGTCTTTAAGTTCTTTCAGACTGTCGAACTCAGAAGCCATCTGCGCAAAAGCGTCATCGGCCTTCGGAAGCTCGCGCTCCTTTACGGCAGTCAAGGTAACCGAAATCTCTGACTCTTCGCCGGCCTTGTCGCCACCGACGAGCTTCGACTTGAAAGTTGTGCTCTCGCCAGCGGTTAGCGTGTCGAGCGCTTCGTCGATTCCGTCAAGCAAGTTGCCCGAACCGACCTCGTAAGAAATGCCCTGAGCCTCGTCGATTACTTTTCCGTCAATAGATGCTGCGAGGTCGATAGTGGTGAAGTCACCCTTCTTAGCAGGGCGATCGACAGTCTTTAGAGTTCCAAAACGTGAGCGAAGAGTGTCTAGCTCAGCATCGACCTCTTTGGCCTCGACCTTGATGTCGGCAACTTTTACCTTGAGGTTTTTGTAGTCGATGAGCTTGATCTCTGGACGAACCTCAACCTCGATCTCGATCACGAGGTCGCCATCCCAGGTGTTCTCATCTGGAGTCTTCTTGATGTCTGCCTTAGGCTGACCGAGAACGCGAAGATTGTTTTGCTCGACTGCCTCACGGTAGATGCGGTCGAGTCCGTCGTTGATTGCGTGTGCCATGATTGCAGGCTTGCCAACGCGCTTTTCAAGGATGGCTGGCGGCACCTTGCCCTTGCGGAAACCAGGAATGTTGACCTCTTGGGCGATGTGCTCGTAGGCGTGGTCGAGGCTCGGCTTCATGTCGACCGGGCTTGCTTCGATGACGAGCTTTACTCGGGTCGGTTTGATGCGTTCAACGGTGGTTTTCATGAACCTTCTCCTGAAAAAGGCCCGCGACGCATCGCAAGCTGGGTTTTATTCGAATCACTTAAACAACAGTGGTCGGGATGACAGGATTTGAACCTGCAACCCCCTGTACCCAAAACAGGTGCTCTACCAAGTTGAGCCACATCCCGGAGGTTCGCTCTACATCGAGCAGACAACTTTGTTATCTTATCCCATAGAATGGTCGGGTTGCCGAGTTTTTCTCGGCTGACTTCGCGGATGTAGCTTAATGGTAGAGCCTCGGTCTTCCAAACCGATGACGCGGGTTCGATTCCCGTCATCCGCTCCATTCAAAAGCGGTCCTTGAGGCCGCTTTTCTGCTTTAACGCTGACACTTCGGGCACCAGTAAAGCTTTCGCCCAACCATCATCTCGAGATTGATTTTGCGCCCACAAACACGGCAGGGTTCGCCGTTTCGCTTGTAAACGAAGTTTCTATCTGCCTTGCTAGGTCTCTTTGTGAACAACTCGTCGCGGGTGATCATAAAAGAGGTCTTTACTCCTACTTTCATGAGCTTCACCGAATCATCCCAGAGCGCTTCAACCAGCTCTCGATTTAGTTGATTGCCAGGGGTGTGTGGCTCAATGCCTGCGCGAAAGAGCAATTCGGCGCGATAGACGTTGCCGATGCCGGCAACGACATCCTGGTTCATGAGCAATTGGCCGATCGCGATTTTCGAACCGAGCACCTTCTCTACGAATCGCAGCTTTTGCTTGCCTCTGGGGTCTGCGTTCAGCGGATCAGGCCCGAGCCGCTTTTCGACCTTTGCCACCTCGCTGCTATCGACCACCTCGCAGACCGTTGGGCCGCGCAGTTCAAAGATTGCCTTGGTCGAGCGAAAGCGGGCTCGCACCTCACCCGTGACCTCGGGAAAGCCATCGGGTGAATGCATGCGCCACTTGCCATAGATGCCAAGGTGAATTCGCAGGGTGAGGTCGTTGTCGAACTCGAGAAACAGCTGTTTACCGATTGCACGGGCACGGGTCATGGTTCGACCCGAAATTAGTTTTGCGTCTTGGCTAAATCTGCCCTGCGGAGAATCAACGAAAACTGCCTCGCCAACAAAAAGCCGAGTGAAGTCGTTCGCGTTTCTATGAACGGTATGACCCTCGGGCAATTACGAGACTTCTCCGCTTTGCTCGAAGTTAGCAATCTTCGCAATTCTGCGAGAGTGGCGCTCGTCAAAGCTAAACTGCTCGGCGATAAAAATCTCGACTAGCTTTAGCACTTCTTCGCGACTGTGCTGTCTTGCTCCGACAGCAACTACGTTCGCGTTGTTGTGCTCTCGAGCAAGTTTTGCTGTCGACTCGTTCCAAACCAAGGCGGCGCGAATTCCCTGCACTTTGTTTGCAGCTATCTGCTCACCATTGCCTGAGCCACCGAGAACAATTCCAAGTGCTTCGATTGATGCCTGCTCGTCGCGCACAACAGCAAGTGCAGCGTTGATGCAGAAAGCCGGATAGTCGTCTAGCGGATCGTATTCTGCTGGCCCGTGATCGAACACTTCGTGACCTTGATTGCGCAGCTGTTCGATCAAAAAGTGACTTAGCTCGAGACCCGCGTGATCGGTGGCAATGTGAATTCGCATATTTCCTACTTCGCTCGCTCTGCTCGCAACAACCATAGATAAGTAACCAAAGCGCCAGCCAGGCAAGAGAAGAAAGTCACGAGAGACATGCCGGCAACTACCGCTTGAGCGTTTTGACGATCTTGAAGAGTGCCCGTGGTCGAGTCGCCCACCGAACTAATGAACAGGCTGCTCAAAAGGCTTGTTACCAGAGCCGAAATTGCGATGTTCGTGAGCATACGAAATGCCTTCGATTTGCCGCGCACAAAGAGCCCGATTACGGCCCAAAAAGTAAAGGCAGGCAACAAGAAGGTGAGGGCTGAGTTAGAGAGCATGGTGAAGCCGGTTTCGATGCTCATGGTCGAGAGCGCGAAGGTCAGCAGAATGCCCAAAATTGCAACGGCTAGCACGGCCGAGGCCTCGGTTAGCGGGGATGGCTTCAAGTTCATAAAGACTAGGCTAATTGACGAAATCGCCAAACAACACAGGAGTCAAATTGCCAGGAGAAAACCTCACTCGCCTCGAAGCGTCAGACCGCGCCAAACTGCTCAAGGTTCACAGTTATGACGTCGAACTCGACCTAACTCAGGGCGACGAAACCTTTGCTTCGAAGACCACGGTGTTGTTTGCGGCCCACGAGGTTGGTGCGAGCACCTTTATTGATGCCATCACGGCCAAGGTTCGCAGCATCACGCTAAACGGCCAGTCACTCGACGTCGCCAAGCACTCCGATGGCATTCGCATCGAATTGACCAACCTGCAGAGCGAGAACGAACTCGTGATTGATGCCGACGCGTTCTACATGAACACCGGTGAAGGCCTGCACCGATTTGTCGACCCGGTCGACAACGAGGTTTACCTCTACTCACAGTTTGAAGTTCCAGACTCTAGGCGCATGTTTGCCGTGTTCGAGCAGCCTGATCTCAAAGCACTCTTTACTTTCATCGTGACCGCTCCAGAAAACTGGAAGGTTGTTTCGAACCAGCCGAGCCCAACACCGGTGTCACTGGGTGCAGGCAAGGCCAAGTGGCACTTTGCGCCAACGCCAAAAATTTCGAGCTACATCACAGCGCTAATTGCAGGCCCGTATGTTGAGAGCCGTTCGCAACTGACCTCGTCTGATGGCCGCACAATTCCGCTCGGTGTCTACTGCCGCGCTTCACTCGCACCATTCATGGATGCCGACTACATCTTTGACAAGACTCGCGAGGGATTCACATTCTTCGAGAAGCAGTTTGACGTGCCATACCCGTTCGAGAAGTACGACCAACTTTTCGTGCCGGAGTTCAACGCTGGCGCAATGGAAAACGCAGGAGCGGTTACCTTCACCGAGACTTACGTCTTTAGGTCAAAGGTTTCAGACGCAACCAAAGAGCGTCGCGTTGTCACGATCTTGCACGAACTAGCGCACATGTGGTTCGGCGACCTAGTCACCATGAAGTGGTGGAACGACCTTTGGTTGAACGAGTCTTTTGCAGAATATGCTTCGACTCTTGCTACCGCAGAGGCAACCGAATGGCACGGTGCGTGGACTACCTTCGCTGCTCTTGAGAAGTCATGGGCCTACCGCCAAGACCAGTTGCCTTCGACTCACCCGATTGTTGCCGAAATCAACGACCTCGAAGACGTTCAGGTGAACTTCGACGGAATCACATATGCAAAGGGAGCTTCGGTTCTTAAGCAGCTCGTTGCCTGGGTTGGTCAAGACAAGTTCATGGCCGGCGTTAGCGCTTACTTCAAGAAGCACGCATACCAGAACACCGAATTGGTTGACCTGTTGCGCGAGCTCGAGGCCCAGTCTGGTCGCGACCTGCAGAGCTGGTCGAAGAACTGGCTAGAGACCGCAGGCGTGAACACCCTTCGCCCTGAGTTCACAACCGACGCAGCCGGTGTAATCACCAGCTTTGCCGTTTCGCAGACCGCAATTGCAGAGCACCCGACCATTCGCCCGCACCGCATGGTGATTGGTTTCTACAACCTCGAGGGTGGCTCGCTAGTTCGAGTGCACAGACTCGAGCTTGACGTAGATGGCGATCGCACCGAGGTCGAGGCTTTAGTTGGCCTGACTCAACCAGACCTGATTCTCTTGAACGACGAAGACCTTGCCTACGCCAAAATTCGTCTCGACGAGCGCTCACTAAAGACCGCTGTCGATCACCTAAGCAAGTTCGATGACTCACTGGCTCGCACAATCGTGTGGAGCGCTGCCTGGGATGCAACCCGCGATGCCGAAACCAGCCCTCGTGAATTTGTGAAGCTGGTCTTGAACAACATCGCAACCGAAACCGAATCGACAACGATTCTCACACTGTTGCGCCAACTGGTCACCACCGGAAACATGTATGTCGCCGAGTCGCACCGCCAAGAAGTTCTTGCCGAGATTGGCGACGGACTACTTTCGATTGCGCGAGCAGCAGAGGCCGGTAGCGACATCCAGTTGCAACTAATCAAGTTCTACCCGCAGTTTGCTCGCACAAAAGAGCAGCTCGACGCACTCGAAGCTTTGCTATCGGGAGCCGAGAAACTTGGCGGTCTCGAAGTTGATGCTGACCTGCGTTGGGATCTGCTCACCGGTCTCGTTGTTGCCGGTCGTGCTGGTGCAGCAGAAATTGATGCTGAACTTGAGCGCGACAACACAGCTAATGGTCAGAAGGCTGCTGCTGGCGCAAGAGCCGCGATTCCGACGGCAGCAGCGAAGCAGCAGGCATGGGCAACTCTTGTTGAGAGCAAAGACCTGTCAAACGCACTGGTCAACTCGGCAAGCCTCGGCTTTGGTCGCGTTCACGACCTCTCACTGCTAGAGCCATTCATAAACCGCTACTTCGAGAACGCTCTTCACGTTTGGAAGATGCACACCTTCAAGATTGCCGAATACCTGATGATTAACCTGTATCCGGTATATCTCGCAAACGAAGCGCTTGCCACAAAGACTCGCGAGTGGATAGCCAAGCCAGAAATCAAAGAGATTCCTGCGCTGCGTCGAATCATGATTGAGAACTTGGCTGCGGTTGACCGTGCGCTTGCGGCCCAGAAGCGCGACGAGTTGAGCTAAAGATGCAAGACCTAGCGAACTGGTGGCCTGAATTCTGGCAACAGTGGCAGACGCCGATTCGAATTCTTGCGATTCTGCTCGGCACGCTGATCGCTAGGTGGATTCTTCTCGCTTCGGTGCGCAGAGTTCTCAATCAGGTTGAGAACGGCACCAACGGCAAACTAAACCACCCCGATGCCAAGCAGGCGAGTCAATCGCCAATCGCCAAGGCTCGAGTTATTCAGCGCTCGCGCACGCTGGCTTCGGTGCTATCGAACCTAATTACCTGGTCGCTGCTACTGTTCGCGGTCGGTGCGGTGCTTAGCGAATTGGGTGTCGCGGTCGGTGCTCTTGTGGCCAGCGCTGGAATTTTGGGAGCCGCACTTGGCTTCGGTGCGCAGAGTTTGGTGAAAGACCTCATCAATGGTCTCTTCATTATCTTCGAAGATCAGTTCGGAGTCGGAGACAGCGTTGATCTTGGCGAAGCAAGGGGCGTAATCGAAAACGTTGGATTGCGAGTTACCCAGGTTCGCGATGTCAACGGTGTGCTCTGGTATGTGCGCAACGGTGAAATCATTCGCGTTGGCAATCACTCGCAAGGATGGTCGCGTGTCATTCTCGACATTCCGCTTAGCTACAAGGTCAACATCGAGAAGGCCCGCGAGGTAATTCTCGAAGCGGCAAAAGAATTGGTAAAAGACTCCAACTTCGCAAAACGTATGCTCGGTCAACCAGAAATCTGGGGCATCGAGTCGATTACCGCAGATCAGGTGGTGATGCGTTTGGTTCAGCAGGTTGGCCCGCAAGACGCAGACGACGTTGCTCGCGAACTCAGATTGCGCGTCAAAAAGAAACTCGACGCCGCAAAGATCACTTTGGCGTCAGATAAGAATTCAATTTTCGTTGATGTGCCTGACAGTGCAAAAAAGCCAGAAAAAGCAAAAAGATAATTGTCACGCGAGAACGAATTTGAAGACGCCGAACGCGTTGAAACAGTTCGCATAAAAGGACTCGGCGGCGAACTCGACATTTCGGGAAACTTCTATGAGCGAGTCGGCGGCAGCAAAACTTTCGAGCGACTTGTTGCGAAGTTCTATGAAGGTGTTGCGCAAGATGACATTTTGCGCCCAATGTATCCAGAAGAAGACCTTGGGCCGGCCGCCGAAAGACTGCGCATGTTTCTCGAGCAGTACTGGGGTGGGCCGACGACCTATCAAGAGCAGCGCGGCCACCCACGTCTAAAGCTTCGACACGCACCATTCAAGATCAACCCGCTTGCTCGCGAACGCTGGCTTTTACACATGCGTGCCGCTGTCGACTCAATTGAATTGCCGCAGCTGCTTGAGGCCGAACTCTGGGGTTACCTAGATCGTGCGGCGACCGCCATGCTCAACACCTTCGAAGAGTGAGTTCGCGTTAGCTCTGCTAGGCGACTCGCGCAGCCTCACGCGCAATAACGTGACCGAACTCGGTGCTTAGACGAACCCAGTTCTCTGCGAAGTAAATCGAGACTTGCTCGTTCTCAGTCATGAAGCCGAGCCCGGCGGCCACGAATGCAGCGCCAGTAGGAATGCGAGTGTCGCTCTCGATTCCCCTACCCCAGATCTCTCCACGGATGCGTGCCGCGATTGGCCCACCCACCGAGGTTGGCAGGGTGTCTGCGACCTCTTGAATTCCAGCCCTAGCTAGCGCGGTTAGCTCTTTCTCTTCGATAACTCCCCCGGTTACCCAGCCAGATCGCGGTGGCGAGATTCCGGCCCAGGCCGCGCGCTGGCCGGCCTCTGGAACATCGATGCGAAAGTCACTTGTGCCACTTTCGAGCACTCGAGCCAGACGGTCGAGCACGGCGCTAATCGCAACGAGTCGATCAACCTCGGCCTCGGCAGCAAGTTCGGTGGTGCGCAAACCGATGACTGTCAGGCCGCCATCCAAGAGCGAACCAGAAAACAGCGGAGCGACATAAGCAGCCAGCACATTGCCATAGGCGCGCAGTCGAACCAAGCCGTCTGGGTCAAGTCGCTTAGCTCTCGAGAGATACGACTGCAAATCTTTTGCCGACTGTTCATCAATTAGCACGAAGTCTTTATTCATCGTTATCTAAACTACCTTTTGCGCCCATCTTTCAGCGCCAGTTCGGAGAATCATGTCAGTTCCAATTCCAGAAAACCCTCTGGACGACCTGCTAAGAACGCTGAATCTAACCAAGCTTTCTTCAGCGCCGAATGGCGAAGACATTTTTGAGGGCCCATCTCAGTGGATGCCACACGGCCGTGTTTACGGCGGACAGGTTTTAGCGCAGAGCCTGGTTGCTGCGACACAAACTGTTGAGACCGACGGCATAAGAAACGTGCACTCTCTGCACGGATACTTTCTGCGACCAGGCGACATCGACCTGCCTATTAAGTTTTCGGTAGATCGACTTCGCGACGGAAGAAGTTTCAGCACTCGTCGAGTGCAGGCATTTCAAAATGACCTGCCAATTTTTTCGATGATCGCATCTTTTCAAGATGCCGACCCTGGCCTCGATCACCAGGATGAGTTTCCTCAAGGCATTCCAGACCCCGAGTCACTGCCGACCGCAGCTTCGCTGCTTGGCGAGAGCGAACATCCGGTGGTTCAGTATTGGGCAAAGGCAAGACCTTTCGACATGCGTCACGTGACCGCACCGATTTTCTTTAAGGTCGAGGGCGAACAGGTCGCGCATCAAGCCGTGTGGATTAAGTCACTCGGTGATTTGCCAGACGACATGCAGATTCACAGAGCCGCGATGGCCTATGCCAGCGACTACACGATTCTCGAGAGCATTTACCGTAGGCACGGAATTGCTTGGGCTCACCGCGGGCTAAAGTCTGCAAGCCTCGATCACGCCATGTGGTTTCACCGCGATGGTCGCGCCGACGAGTGGATGCTCTACGTTCAAGAATCACCGAGCGCGCAAGGCGGCAGGGGCTTGTCGCTTGGCCGAATCTTCAATCGCAAGGGTGTGCTGCTGGCAACCGTTGCCCAAGAGGGCATGGTTCGTGTGCCCGAGTTCGGCGAGTAGCAGCTCGATTAACTAGTCGCGAGTCAAGCGGCGGTAGGTCGAACGATGCGGCTTTGCTGCTTCTGCGCCCAAACGTTCAATTTTGTTCTCTTCGTATGAGTCGAAGTTTCCTTCGAACCAGTACCAGTTGGCAGGGTCGTCGTCGGTGCCTTCGTAAGCCAAGATGTGCGTGGCAACTCTGTCGAGGAACCAGCGATCGTGAGTGATGACCACCGCACAACCCGGAAACTCCAGCAGAGCGTTCTCGAGGCTAGACAGGGTTTCGACATCGAGGTCGTTTGTTGGCTCATCGAGTAGCAGTAGGTTTCCACCCTGCTTCAAGGTGAGTGCGAGGTTTAGTCGGTTTCTCTCACCACCCGAAAGAACGCCTGCAGGCTTTTGCTGATCTGCACCCTTGAACCCGAAGGCTGCAACATAGGCGCGCGAGGGAATTTCTGTGTTGCCGACCATCATGAAGTCGAGCCCGTCAGAAACTACTTCGAAAAGGGTCTTGTTTGGGTCTATGCCCGCACGTGACTGGTCGACGTATGAGATCTTTACGGTCTCACCGATTTTCAACTCACCGCCGTCGAGCTTCTCTAGGCCAACGATGCTCTTGAAAAGAGTTGACTTTCCAACACCGTTTGGCCCGATTACTCCAACGATTCCGTTTCTTGGCAGTGAGAAGCTCAGGCCGTCGACCAGAACGCGATCGCCGAAACCCTTTTTGATGTTCTTGGCTTCGAGAACGATGTTTCCGAGTCGCGGACCAACGGGAATCTGAATCTCTTCGAAATCGAGTTTTCTATCGCGATCGGCAGCAGCTGCCATTTCTTCATACTTGGCCAAACGTGCCTTCGACTTAGTCTGACGTGCCTTTGAATTTGAGCGCACCCACTCGAGTTCTTCAGAAAGACGTTTAGCAAGCTTGGCGTCTTTCTTGCCAGCTACTTCTAGTCGCTCGCGTTTCTTTTCTAGGTAGGTCGAGTAGTTGCCCTCGTATGGGTAAGCGCGACCGCGGTCGAGTTCGAGAATCCACTCGGCAACATTGTCGAGAAAGTAACGGTCGTGAGTTACGGCGAGCACGGCACCCGGATACTTTGCCAGGTGCTGCTCAAGCCACAAAACCGACTCGGCGTCTAGGTGGTTGGTTGGTTCGTCGAGCAAAAGAAGGTCTGGCTTCTCGAGAAGCAACTTGCAGAGCGCAACTCTTCTGCGCTCTCCACCAGAGAGTTGGGTTACCGGGGTGTCACCCGGTGGGCAGCGAAGCGCATCCATGGCTTGCTCGAGTTGACTGTCGAGATCCCAAGCATCCAGGTGATCGATCTGCTCTTGCAAGACACCCATCTCAGCCAGCAGGGTGTCGAAGTCTGCATCGGGCTCGGCCATCTGCGCAGAAATCTCGTTGAATCGGTTGAGCATGGCCTTGGTTTCCTTAACCGCGAGCTCGACGTTTCCGAGAACAGTAAGACTCTCGTCAAGCGGCGGCTCCTGCAGCAAGATTCCAACGGTGGCATCGGTGGCGAGACGTGCTTCACCGTTGCTTGGCGTGTCGATTCCGGCCATGATCTTGAGCACGGTGGACTTACCCGCACCATTTGGCCCGACAACGCCGATTTTGGCTCCGGGGAAAAATGCCAGAGTTACGTCATCAAGAATGACCTTGTCGCCATGCGCTTTGCGCGCCTTGATCATCTGATAGATGAATTCAGCCAAAGTAGTTGTCGCTTTCAATAGATGGCGCTCTCTCGCGCCGCATGCTGTCGGAAAGAGTTTATCCGACCAATTTTGGCTGCATCTTGAGCACTGAGAATGCATGCATTGCGAGAGAGCACCAACCCCTGTTTCGAGTCGAGTCTCGAACAGAGGTTTGGCGCTGAGCCGGCAGGCAGAGGGGGTCGCCTGCCGGCCCAGCAGTCTATGGGCTACTTGGCTGCGACGAGCTCTTCTTCGCTCTCGTCTTCGCTCTCGCTATCGTCGGCAGGGTCTGGCTCGCGCACCAAGACGGTTCTGGTGAAGATAGCCGTGCCCCAGGTGAGGTCGTGACCGAGGGCTTCGGCTTCGACTTCAACCGATGTGCCTGCACGTTCGCCGTTATCCCAGTCGCGAACTCTCAACTTGCCTGTAACCAAGACGCGTTCGCCCTTTGAAATAGAGCCGGCCGAATTGATCGCTAGCTGGCGAAATGCGGTGACCGTGAACCAGTTGGTTTCGCCGTCGACCCACTTATTTGCGGTGCGGTCGAATCTGCGGTGCGAAGCCGCCATGCGAAAAGATGTGATTGGCAAACCATCTTGGGTTACCAGGTGACGCGGGGTGGTGGCTACGAGCCCTGAAACAGTGACAATCTCTGACAACTTCTACCTCTCTCTATGCGATCACTCGATCGCTAATAAGAGATTGGCTGAGAGAAGTTATGTGTGGTGAATGAAAACGAAATCTGTGGATAAGTCTTCGGAATTTGCCACGTTTGAAAAAGCTGTTAGTTAGCGCAGGTACTCGGTGAACTTGGCGCGCACCTTTGCCATTTTTGGTGCGACGACCGCGTTGCAATAACCCTGATTCGGATTCTTCGCGAAGAAGTCTTGGTGATACTCCTCGCCCATCCAGAAAGTTTCGACAGGAAGAATTTCGGTAACAATCGACGGACCCCACAAATCGATTGCGCGATCGCGTGCGGCTTGGAACATCACGCGTTGCTCGTCATTCTCATAGAACATCGCCGAGCGATACTGGGTTCCGACGTCGTTGCCCTGACGGTTTAGTTGGGTCGGATCGTGAAGTGTGAAAAACATGTCGAGAATCACTTCTGCAGGAACGATCGCTTCGTCAAAAATTACCTTGGCCACTTCGACGTGACCGGTGTTTCCATCGCAAACCTGTTCATAACTGGGATTCGCTACCGCACCGCCCATATAACCAACCTCGACATCGCTAACACCTTTGAACTGCATGTATGTGCTGTCGAGACACCAGAAGCAACCGCCACCCAAAACAAAACTATTCATTTCTCTAGCCTAGGCTTTTGCAATGAGCCAAAATCAAAAGCACCCCACTCTGGGCGCATTTTTGGCCATTTCGAGCTCGCTGCTGTTTGGCTTGAATGCAAGCACCACCAAAGTGCTAATCGATAGCGGCATCACAGCCGAGCAACTAACCCTCATGCGCTCGGGCGCTGTGGCGGTGCTTGCCGGTCTCTTTCTGGCCGCAACCAAGCCGAAAGCGTTCAAGATCAGTTGGCGCGAGGTGCCGTTTTTCATCGCATTCGGTGTCGTGGGCGTCGGTTTGATGCAGTGGGCTTACAGCAACGCGGTGGCAAATCTGCAGGTTGGCGTGGCCCTGCTAATTGAGTACACAGCCATCGTGATTGTTCCGATTGCCACATACGTGCTCTTCAAAGAAAAGGTGCGCGGTCGAATCTGGATTGCGGTTGCGCTGGTGCTCGGCGGTTTGGCTATCGTTGCAAGACCCTGGTCGACCGGACTGAATCCCGAAGGTGTGACATACGGCTTCATGGCAGCTGTTTTCTTGAGCGCTTACTTCATTATGGGTGAGCGAATTCAGCGCACTCGAGATGCACTTTCGACTATGTTCTATGCATTCTCGGTGGCGAGCATCTTCTGGGCAATCATGCTGAGCTTTCAGCAGGTCAAGACCATCGATTTCTCACGGATTTTGAATCTCACGCAAAACCTAAGCGCAATCAACTTGCCAACCTGGGGATTGCTGCTATTCGTGATGCTATTTGGCTCGTTTGTGCCGATGTTGCTGACTTTCTTAGCAATGCGTCACCTAACCGCCAGCAAGGTGGGAATAGCAAGCACCTCTGAAACTGTTTTCGCTTTTGTCTTCGGTTACCTGTGGTTAGCTCAAATGGTTGACTTTGCGCAGGCTATCGGTGGTGCACTTGTAATTGTTGGAATTGTTGTGGCCCAAACGGCGAGGAGTAAACAGTGGCAACCATAGAGCTAGATTTTGCTTCGTTTAAGGAGAACGTGGCTTCGCCTGGAATCGTCTTGATCGATTTCTGGGCCGAATGGTGCGGACCGTGCAGACAGTTTGGCCCAATCTTCGAAGCGGCCAGCGAAACCCACAAAGACATGGTCTTTGCAAAAGTTGACACCGAGGCGTACAGCGATTTGGCGGGTGCTCTCGAAATCTCATCGATTCCAACGTTGATGGTTTTCCGCGAGGGAATTTTGCTTTTCAACCGGGCTGGCGCACTTCCTGCACCGGCCCTCGACGAACTTATCCAGGCAATTAAAAATGCCGACATGGATGACATTCGCGCACAGATTGCAGCTAGTCAGGAGAAAAATGATTAAGAACAACAGTTGGGCCATGATCGCAACGGTGGCCCTGGTCGGCGCACTGGCCTCGATGATTGGCTTCTTCAATTCGAAGAACTGCGTCGCAGCACAGGCCGAAGGATGGACATCCTGCTCAGCAATCTCTGAGCAACAGGGCTTTCTCTTCTGGGGCCTTTTGGCAGTTAGCGCCTTCGGGTTCGGCGTTTCTATCGCCAGACGGGTGAAGAAAAAAGACCGGTAAGTCGTGGGCTAGGCTCTTAAAAACAGCAGAGTAGCGAAGGAAACCGCCTTGCCCACGCCAGAGAGCGCCAAGATGCACGAGGTCACCGGAGACCTTCGTGAAGCGGTTTTTGAATACGCCAGAACCAGACTCAGCTACTCTCCCGCTCCCCTAGATTCGCCAAAGCCAGAGCACGAGCTTCAAGACCTAGCCGGTCAGACCATCTCCGAAAAAGGTATGGGCGGCACCGCAGCGCT
>CAEZXK010000007.1_pt1 | contig 47844 bp, 48 predicted proteins | sample 7265231 | NCBI WGS metagenome assembly CAEZXK01 (sample SAMEA6813906, study PRJEB35770) | uncultured Rhodoluna sp. | biome: Freshwater; feature: Freshwater reservoir; material: water | place: Czech Republic | collected 2015-11-04 | depth 0.5m m | reverse complement strand
CAAGCTCAAATGAAGAAACATCTGGGCTCGGAATGCTATTCAAGATGTTCATTAGATCTCCACATTCTGGCTTAGTTCTCTTACTTTATCCTTGAGCCCCGATAGGCCTCCGCGTGAGTAGGCCCTAACAAAAGCCGATCCAACAATGGCTGCGTCTGCATAGCTGATAACTTCGCGAACCTGCTCGGCTGTGCTAATTCCAATGCCTACTGCTGCCAGTTGCGATGTACCAGAATCTCTGATTTTCTTCACTACTGTTCGGGCCAATTGGTCTAATTCAAGGCGTTCGCCAGTTATGCCCATGGTCGATACGGCGTAGGTGAACCCTCTGCTGACTTCACTCGCCGTGTCGACTCTCGAGCTCGAAGACGATGGGGTCGCAAGAAATACACGATCCAAATCGAGTTGCTCGGCTATCTCGAGCCATTGGCCGGCTTCATCGGGGATTAGATCTGGAGTGATGAGTCCTGCTCCCCCGGCATCCTTGAGCCCGCTCGCGAACTTCTCGACGCCAAACTGCAGCACAGGATTCCAATAAGACATGACCAAAACTGGAGTGTCTACGGCCGATGTGATTCGCTTGAGCGCGTCGAAGGTTTGTGAGAGTTTGAAACCGTTTTGTATCGCTAACTCGGTTGCTTCCTGAATCTCGATTCCATCCATAACCGGATCGCTGTAAGGGATTCCTAGCTCAAGAACGTCAATGCCGCTCTTGCACATTTCAATGCATGCTTCAATCGATGCTTCGAGATTAGGAAAGCCCAATGGAAAGTAACCAATGAGGTTCGGTTTGCCTTTGTCGAGATTCGTGCGCAACGCGCTTTCAGTTTTTGACATCTACTAACCGATGAATCCGAAGTATTTTGCGGCAGTTTCCATGTCTTTGTCACCACGACCGCTTAGGTTTATCAAAACGCTTGACCCCGGTGCCAACTCCTTGCCGAGTTTTAGGGTGCCGGCTAGTGCGTGAGCGGTCTCGATAGCCGGAATAATTCCTTCGGTTTGTGCCAACAGTCTGAGTGCTTGCATGGCTTCATCGTCACTGATGCCACGATAGTTGGCTCGGCCAAGATCCTTGAGCCATGAATGCTCCGGTCCGACTCCCGGGTAATCGAGCCCTGCAGATATCGAGTGGCTCTCAACGGTTTGTCCGTCTTCATCCTGTAGCAAGTAACTCTTAGCACCGTGCAGCACACCTGGTCGGCCGAAGTTTAAAGTTGCAGCGTGTTTATTGGTATTCATGCCTTCACCCGCGGCCTCGAAACCATATAGGGCCACCGACTCGTCGTCGAGAAAGGCATGAAAGAGGCCGATGGCGTTCGAGCCTCCGCCAACACAGGCTGCGAGGGCAGTTGGCAGAAAGCCAAACTCATCGAGCATCTGTGCTCGCGCTTCGATGCCGATCACGCTGTGAAAATCGCGCACCATGGTTGGAAACGGATGAGGTCCGGCGACGGTACCAAGCAAATAGTGTGTTGATTCAACATTTGCCACCCAGTCGCGAAGAGCTTCGTTGATGGCATCCTTCAGCGTGCGGCTGCCCGTCTTCACGGCGACAACTTCAGCCCCGAGTAGCTTCATGCGTGCCACATTGAGTGCCTGGCGCTCGGTGTCAACTTCACCCATGTAAACAACGCAATCGAGACCGAATAGCGCGGCAGCGGTTGCCGAGGCAACACCGTGCTGACCGGCTCCGGTCTCGGCAATTATGCGCTTCTTGCCCATGCGCTTTGCAAGCAGAGCTTGCCCGAGCACATTGTTTATCTTGTGTGAACCGGTGTGGTTCAAATCTTCACGCTTTAGAAAAACACGGATGTCGCCAGCGTGGCTCGCGAATCTGGGAACCTCGGTGATTATCGAAGGCCTGCCGGTGTAGGTGCGGTGCAGCTCGGATAATTCGGCTCGAAACGAATCGTCGTTCTTTGCCGCGTTGTATGTGAGCTCGAGCTCATCTAATGCGGCAATCAGGCTCTCGGGCACGAAGCGACCGCCGTACTCACCAAAGTACGGACCGCTCTGCTCTCGAAGGTTTGCCATGAGTAAAGTCTAAATCGCCTAGACCGAGGTGAATTGCCTAATTAGCTCGCTTGCGTCGCCGGTAACCAGCGCTTCTCCTACCAAAACAACGTTTGCACCGGCATCACGGTATTGCCTAACATCTTCGACAGTTCTAACTGCACTTTCGGCAATTTTGATTGTTTGAGCGGGAATCAAGTGACAGAGAGTCTCGAATAGCGAGCGGTCTGTTTCAAACGTCGACAAGTCTCGAGCGTTGATTCCGACGATCGCGCAACCGTTGTCAACCGCGAACCTAACTTCTTCATCGGTGTGTGTTTCGACAAGCACTTGCATACCAAGCTGTTCGGCAAATGCTTTCAATTCGACTAATCGAGCACCAGGTAGTCCAGCGACAATGAGAAGAATCATGTCTGCACCGAAGGCTCGCGCCTCGAGAATCTGGTATTCGGTCGAGATGAAATCTTTTCTAAGCAGCGGAAGGCCAACCTCTGCCCTAACCTGCGCGAGGTCGTCGAGGGAGCCAAGAAACGCGCGTTGCTCGGTAAGAACTGAGATTGCGCTCGCACCCGCGGTTTGATAGACCGAAGCTAGAGCCGCTGGGTCTTCGATGTCACCTAGTTTGCCCCTTGACGGGCTGGCGCGCTTAATCTCGGCAAGTACTTTCATATGATTCGAGGGTGCCAAAGCGTTGAGAACATCAATTGATCTGGTCTGATCAGACACAATGCTTTCAAGTCGTGAGCGACTCAAGTTCTTTTCTCTGAGTTCGGCATCCTGGAGTGCGCCGGCGTACAGCCCAGCAAGCACTAGTGTGAGCTCTTGCTCTTACTGCCACCTACGCCGTAGCCGGCCTTCTTTAGCAAGAAGCCTGCAACCAAGCCACCTAGGGTGAGAACTACTGCTGCTATAGCAAGTGCGGCACTACCGAACCAGACAGCCGCCGTGCCAGCAACCGAGGCGACCATGATTGCCGAAACTGTAACCCAGGCCGCAACCGAGTCTCCGTGACCTAAATCTGTGTTGTTTGCTGACATGTCAGCCTTTCTCTTCTAGCCAATTCTAACCGCGCTGGTTATCCCAGAGGTCAATCGAACTCTCAGGTTTTGCCTTTGACACGCGCCGACTACCTGCTCGTGGTGTGCCGACTGCTGATTTATCCTCATTGCTCCAGCCTTTTGAAACCCGAAGAAGCCAGACTCCTAGAACAATGGTTACAGAGACAGAGGCTATCCAGAGATACTCGAATCCGCTGCTTGTAACGGTGACGTTCGACAGACCGTGGGTGTTCGCGATGCCGGTTAGACGGTCTAATTCGCTGTCGAGTGCTGAAATCTGCTTTTGCAAAATCATCGGTGCAATCAAGATCAGCGCTAAAAAGTTTGACGAAATCAAAATGATAAGTGCGGCAATGCGGGTCTTGGCTGCCGAAATGGCCACAACCGAAAGTGCAGCCAATGACAGCAGAGCGATGGGTGATGTCGCCGCAAATGTTGTTGCTCCGTCGAAGGAGCCGAGTTCAACGGTTGAGCCATCAACCTGCATCGATACCTTAAACCAGGGTTGTGCTAGAACTAGCAGGGCCAAAAGTTGCGGCGCTAGAGCAATCGCTAAAGCTCTTGGCCTACTCATTTACAACCCGCATCTCATTGGCTGCTGCGATCGCCGCTAGGGTCGCTCGCGCTTTATTGACGGTTTCGGCAAACTCCGAGCTCGGGTCAGAATCGAGAACAATTCCGGCACCGGCCTGAACGTGCGCAACTGAGTCTCTGATGAACGCAGTTCTGATGGCGATGGCGAGATCGGCGTTGCCAGCAAAATCAAAATAGCCGACAACCCCGCCGAAGATTCCGCGGCTGGTTGGCTCTAATCTCTCGATGATTTCAAGCGCCTTTGGTTTAGGAGCACCACTCAGTGTGCCTGCCGGAAAAGTCGCCCGGAAAACGTCAACAACCGACTTTTCGGCAGACAGCGCTCCTTCAACGGTTGAAACCAAGTGCATTATATGGCTGAACCGACGAATTTGCATGAATTCGCTAACCTCTACCGAAGCCGGATCGCATACCTTCAGCAGATCATTCCTTGCTAGGTCTACGAGCATTAGGTGTTCGGCAGTCTCTTTAGCGTCTTCGATCAGACCCGCGGCAAGAGCGTTGTCGTCGTCTGTGTTTTTGCCTCTCGGGCGTGAGCCAGCGATCGGATGCATGGTGACAGCGTTGGCGGCAACTGTGACAAGTGCTTCTGGCGATGAACCAACAACTGAAAAGTCTCCAGATTCATCTGAGAGATTAAGCAGATACATGTAAGGACTCGGATTAATGGATCTGAGAACTCGATAGCAGTCAAGTGGAGAGGCGTCTAATCGCTGATCAAATCGCTGTGACAAGACGACCTGAAAGACATCACCCTTTTTCACGTGATCTTTTGCTTGCTCGACCGAATCGAGAAACTCTACTCGTGTTGTTCGACTGGTTGCGTCGCCTGAAGCAGCGAAATCGATCTCTGCCAGAAAAGATTGCGCAGGTTTCAGCAAGTTTGTCTTCATATCAACCAAGCGCGCCAATGCCGCTTCATAGGCCGATTCAACCGCTTGCCCATCGACTACAAAAACATTGGCGAGCAAGACTAGATTTCCGGTGAGATGGTCAACGATTACCATGTCTGAGACCATGCTGAGGCAAACATCCGGGCTTTCGTAATCTGAAGGCTTGGATGCCTTTAGGTCTTCAATTTCACGGATTATGTTCCAGCCGATCATTCCGACCAAACCAGAGGTCAGTGGAGGAAGATCTGTCTGCGTATGCGATGGCCAAGCTCGGATGACCGCCTCGATTGAATCAAGCCCACCATCTGCAAGTTTGCTAGTGGAATCGGGAAGGGCAAATTCGCCTGATGTTGACACCCACTTGCAAAGGCCATCGCGTTGTTTGATCAGCGAACCCCTCGAGTTCACCCCGATAAAGCTATAGCGAGACCAAACCCCCTGGTCGGCCGATTCGAGCAGAAATGAACCTGGCCTACCATCGGTTAGTTTTTCGTAAATCGACAGTGGTGTGTCGTTGCCGCTAAACAGCGTTTGGGTAAGCGGAATGATTCGAAACTCTGCCGCAAGCTGTTGAACCTCTTCTAAAGTTTTCGAAGGCTTCATGAACCTGACGCGGCCGCTCTCATAAGAGCAATCTGAGCGTTTCTGTCGACGTGCTTGAAGATTGCGCTGCCGGCAACAAATGTGTCGGCCCCGGCTTCTGCAGCTCGGGCGATGTTGCTCATGTCTATGCCTCCGTCTACCTGGAGCCACGTAGTCAGATCGTTGCTATCGATAACGGCTCGGGCCTGCGCGACTTTGTCGAGTGTGTGCTCAATAAGCGACTGACCACCGAAGCCAGGCTCGACCGTCATGATGAGTACTTGGTCGAATGAAGCAAAAACATCTGCGTACTTTTCAACCGGTGTGTTTGGCTTGAGTGCGAGGCCAGCCCTTGAGCCACGCTCACGCAATTTTTGAGCCAGCAAACGTGGGTTGTCAGTGGCTTCAGCGTGAAAAGTTACCGAGAAAACACCAAGCTCTGCGTACTTCTCGGCCCATCTGTCGACATCTTCGATCATTAGGTGCACATCGAGGGGCTTGGCTGAGAGCTGTTGCAATCGCTCGACCGTGGCCAGACCGAAAGTTAGGTTGGGCACAAAATGGTTATCCATGACATCGACATGGATAAGGTCGCTGTCAGAAATAGTCGCTAGTTCAGACTCGAAATTGGCAAAGTCAGCCGAAAGAATCGAGGGACAGATGCGAACGGTCATGTTTCTAGCCTACCGATTTAGTAATCAGGGCAATAAACATGGCATCCGTGCCGTTGATGTGCGGCCAGAGTTGAACCGTTTTTCTGTTCTCGTTTAGTTCTAGATTCGAATTCAAACGCTTTAGAACCTCGGTTGCGTTGAGCAAATGCACCTGCTTTGGATGTTGTCTCTCTAGCCAATCGACTATCGCGAGGGATTCGCCCGAGTGCGGTGTGCATGTCACGTACGCGAGAACTCCACCTGGTTTGAGAGCCTGCCAAGCGCTCTCAATCAGTTGCTGCTGAAGGTTAGCTAACTCAGATACGTCCTTCGGTTGCTTGCGCCACCGTGACTCTGGTCTTCTTCGCAATGCACCCAAGCCGGTGCAGGGCGCGTCGAGCATGATTCGATCGAAGCTCTCCGGCGCATCTTGCCCGATGGTTATGGCATCAGAAACGAAAACCGGCACCGTTGGGTCTACCTTGCTTAGCGCCTGCGAAACCAGCTTCGCTCGGTGGTCAGAAATCTCGTTAGTTTCGAGTTTTGCCTGCTCTGCCTTGGCGATTGCAGCGAGCAACGCTGCTTTTCCACCCGGACCAGCACACATATCGAGCCACTTTTCACCACTAGTGATGGCACTCGCATTGGTTAGGGCAAGTGCCGCGAGTTGAGAGCCTTGATCCTGAACTCTGAGAAATCCATCTCGCATTGCGGCGAGCTTGGCCGGATCACCGCCACTCATGGTGAAGCCAATTGGGCTCGCCAGCCCAGCGGTCAGGTTTTCGGTGTGATCTGGTTTGGCCATGCCTGGCAGAGCCACGAGATTCACATCGGCTGCAAGGTTGTTTGTTTGCAAGAGTGTCTCGAGTGAATCGGCTCGACCATCAACCTTTAGCGCTTGTTGAAGCGCTCTTACAATCCAGGCGGGATGCGAGTACTCGATTGAGAGTCTCTCAATTGGGTCGTTGACCGAATTGAGTACCTCAGTTTTCCATTGCTCGATGCTCTTTTCAGAGATTCTTCGAAGCACTCCGTTTACGAAACCGACCGCACCTTGGCTGGCCACCGACTTGGTGAGATCAACAGTCTCGTTTAGAGCTGCGTGGCTAGGAATTCTCATTGAGAGCAATTGGTGTGCGCCGAGTCTAAGCAATAACTTCGAGCGCAATTCAATCTCTGCTGAGTCACGCTTGGCACAAATCTGGATTACCTTGTCGTAAAACAACTGATTTCTTATGGTTCCAAACGAAAGCTCTTGCGCCAGTGCGGAATCACGGTCTTCTAGTTTTGCTTGCGAGAGCAGCTTAGGCAGATGCAAATTTGCATAAGTATCGTCTTTGTCTACGGCAAGAAGGAGTTCGAAGGCCACCGATCTAGCAGACTGCTTGAAGGCGTTTCTCAAGTGAGTTTCACCGAGCCAGACAGCCCCCTGTGCCAATCGGCTGCCGACATGACTCGTTTCGAGGCAGGTTGAACCTCGAGAAGTTCAAGCAGGCTTTGATCTGCCGCAGACACCAGAATCCTGGAGCCGATTAGCTCGACTTTGCCTGCTGGTAAAGCGGTGTGTTCGATGGCCGACGATTCAACTGCCCTTGCGCGCAATACCCGAATCGGCTCACCTTCGTGCTCGGCCCATGCCATGGGTTCAGGGTTGCAACCACGCACTAGCCCTTCGATTTCAAGAGCCGTCTTTTCGAAGTTGATTTTGCAGTCACTCCTAGACAACTTTGGTGCCATTGTTGCCGCGCCAAACTGTTGCACTGGCTGGCCAAAGCCAGCGTCAATTTTGGCAAGTACTTCATCAAGCATCGTTACGGCGAGAGTGGTTAGTCGATCCAGCAACTCCCCTGCGTTTTCTGTTGGCTCGATAACCGTCTCTAGTTGAGCGTGAATCGGGCCGGTATCCATGCCCTCGTCAAGTTGAAAGACTGTTACGCCGATCTCGCGATCACCGTTAATCAGCGCACGTTGAACAGGCGCGGCACCTCGCAGCTTCGGAAGCAGGCTGTAGTGAATGTTTATCCAACCGTGTCTTACAAGATCAAGGGTTGTTCTCTTCAGCAGCGCGCCGTATGCAACGACAACGCCCAACTCCGCGTCGAGTTTCAAAAGCTGTTCGTTGACGCTCTCAGTTACTCGATTTGCACGCAGAACAATCAGGCCCTTGCTTTCTGCATACTGCGCCACCGGGGAGGGCGTGAGCGTTTGCTTTCTTCCGACCAACGCGTCTTCGCGGGTCAACACCCCGACGATTTCGTGTTTGGCAACCTCGGTGAGATAGCGCAACACATCGACAGCATTTTCTGTCGTTCCCGCAAAAACTATTCTCAAGAAGCACCTCTGACCCTAGATTACTTCGGGGTCATCCATTCTTATGCGAACCGCTCTGCTCACTCTGCCGGCAGCGCTCGTCTTAGTCATGCCTGCAGTGAATCTCAGCTGCGCGGCCTTAAGGGTCAGAGCTAGTTCGTGCCCAGATGTAAAGGTGTATTTCAGAACTAGCCTCTGTCGCTCTTCACCGGTTCGCGAGAGCACGGATATCGGACCAAGCGTCTGAACTCCATCGATTTTCACGCTCGCTGCAATGTCAGAGATTGCTTCTAGTGGCCCCTCGACCGATCCAAGCCTCAAATGCGGTGGAAAATCCAAATCGCGCCGATTCTCTAGTTCATCTCGCGCAATTTCCGCCTGCTGCCAAAGAGCAAGTCGTTGCCCCAAGTTGTTTGGAATCCCCACGATTACTGCTCGACCCTTGGGAGCCAGCTTGGCTATGGCGTTGCTCCACTCCCTTACCGCATCCTCTGATGCCCGCAAAGAGTCACGATTGAGAGCCTGTTTGGCATCAAGGATGACCACGGCACTGTAACCGCCCGTTGCCTGTGGTTCTGCCCCCGGAGTCGAAACAACGATCTTTCTTTTTCCATCAACTGAGAGAAGTGGTTTGTCTCCGGTTGACTCAACCAATTGCAAACCCGGAAAAGCGGCACCAAATTCGGCGATTGTTCGAGTAGCTCCCCCAGCGCCTTGACGCAATTTCGAACTCCCGCAGTCGCCACACTTGAATGCCAAATTTTGAGCATTGCACCAGCGGCAGCGAGGTGTTGACGTTGCGTCTATCCAAATCGGACCGTTGCAGCGTGTGCAGAGGGCACGCTTAGAACAATCGGAACAGTAGGCAGTGCGGGCCACGCCCTTGGAACCCACCTGAACTAGCACGACGCCGCTTTCGGCAGCCTCTCGGATAGTTTGCCAAGCGAGCGTTGAAACTCTCGCCGTCGTCTCGTCAAAGGCAAGCTTAGGTGCAACAAAAGTTTCGGTGAGCTCTGATGCATAACCAATGTTAACTAGTCTCTGCACCTCTGTGCTTCTCGAATGAGAAACAAACAGCAGCGAGCACTTCTCTTCGGCCTGCCTGAGCAAGGCAATGTCGCGTGCGTGAGCATAGGGACTCTGCTGATCCTGATAATTTCGATCTCCGTCATCGAAACAGACAATCAACCCGAGATTCTGCAATGGTGCGTAAAGGCTTGAACGCGAACCCACCACAAGGTGTGCACCTTCTGTGAGGCATTCGAGAAAGTTCTCGTACCTTAGGGAGCCTCTTTGCTCGGTAGAGAAGTCAATGTAGTGATTGCTAAACCGCGAAGCCGCGATGGCAGTTCTAAATAATGCCTGATCTCTGTAGTCAGGCACCAAAACAATTACGCTGAGACCGCTAGAAATTGTTTCGAAAGCGGCAGACAGAATCAAATCAATCCACGCTGCAGTTGCCCCATTGGTGTGCCTACTTGCGACAAGTGTTGGTCTGGCGAGTGCCGCCGAAATCGTGAAGCCGTCGGGTTGTTTTCTCAACTGCAAGGCCACTTGGCTGTCATTGAACTTCTTCTCGACCCTCACCGAACGAGCGACGATTGCCGAAGCAAGCACGTCTCCTGTGGTTGAAGCCTGCCGCAAAGCAACTGCCGTGATGAGTTTGTAGATGTTGTCTGGTAGCACAGACACTGCAGAAACGATCTCTGTAAGTTGGCTTAGCTTCCCGGTGAATGATGACTCAGCAACAACTTCAATTACGTAGCCGTCTATCGCCTTCTTGCTACGACCAAACGGAACCCTAACTCTTTGACCGGCGCAAATTTTGTCGGCGAGCTCGTCTGCTACCGCGTAGTCGAAGACCTTGTCGAGATTCGGCAGCGGAGAATCAAGTATTACCCGAGCAATCTTGCTCATCTGACTAGATGCCAACGGCTCGCTGAAGGTCAGAAACCTTGTCTAGGCACTCCCAGGTGAAGTTTGGAAGGTCGCGACCGAAGTGACCGTAAGTTGCCGTTTCAGAGTAAATCGGTCGCAGCAGATTCAGTGCCTCAATGATTGCCTTAGGCCTCAAGTCGAAAACCTCGCTAATGGCTTTAGCTATTGATTCTTCACTGACCGTGGCGGTTCCGAAAGTTTCAACATACAGCGCTACGGGTTGCGCCTTGCCGATTGCATAAGCCACCTGCACTTCTGCCCTTTTTGCCAACCCGGCAGCAACTATGTTCTTCGCCACCCAACGCATGGCGTAAGCAGCAGACCTATCAACCTTCGAGGGATCTTTACCGCTAAAAGCGCCGCCGCCATGTCGAGCCCAGCCACCGTAGGTGTCGACAATGATCTTTCGTCCGGTAAGGCCTGCATCTCCCATTGGCCCACCAACAACGAAGCTGCCGGTTGGGTTCATCAAAAAACGCGCTCTGCTCGAATCAAGAGTTGATGATTCTAGGATGGGCGCAATCACAAGTTCTCGAACTGCGGCCTGAACATCGCTCTGTGAAACAAACTGGTTGTGCTGTGTAGAAACAACTACCGTGTCTATGGTTTTTGGAACGTTGTCTTCATAGCCAATCGTCACCTGAGTCTTTCCATCCGGTCTCAAGAAATCGACTAGGCCGGCCTTGCGCACAAAGGCGAGCCGCTCGGCCAGTTGATGAGCCAAACTAATTGCGCTTGGCATGAATGAATAGGTCTCGTCGGTTGCATATCCGAACATCAAGCCCTGGTCACCAGCGCCTTGCCCGTCTAGTGGGTCTTTCGAGTTCTCTTGTCTAGCCTCAAGACCTGCGTCAACACCCTGCGCGATGTCTGGAGATTGCTGCCCAATTGACATTGAGACACCACAGCTGAGACCGTCGAAGCCGATTTCGCTCGAGGTGTAACCAATTTCTACAATCTTTTCGCGAATTAGCTTCGGCATTTCTACGTATGCCGAGGTGGTGAGCTCTCCGGCCACGTGCACAAGGCCTGTGGTAACCATTGTCTCGATGGCAACGCGAGCGTTGGGGTCTTGCTCGAGAATAGCGTCTAGCAGCGTGTCAGAGATCTGGTCGCAGATCTTGTCAGGATGTCCCTCGGTAACCGATTCCGAGGTAAAGAGCTTCATGTTTGTCATATCTCGCCAAGTATATCTAGAACCGCTGACGCCACCTCGGTCTTAGTTCCCGAAATGCTGCGCTCGATTCCGGTTTTGGTGAGAATCAGCACCGAATTGTCACTCGCTCCAAAAACCCGACCAGCACTCACATCGTTGGCTACCAGAAGATCACAGCCCTTGCCCATTAATTTGTGAGCCGCGAGTTGTCTCAGTTGCGAAACGTCTGAGGCTGTTTCGGCCGCAAAGCCGACAGTCTTGACGGCTAGACCCAAATCGTTGATTTTGGAAACCGCCATCTGCAGGATGTCGGGATTAGCAATTAGTTCAAGGGTTGTGTTCTGACCGACAACCGAGCGCTTTACCTTGACGTCAGATACGTGCTTAACCCTGAAGTCACTGACTGCAGCGGTCATAATCAAGTAATCGCAATCAGAGAGAACGGCATCGAGTGCGCTCTGCAGTTCTAGTGCAGTCGAAACAGAAACAAAACTCACTCCCGGCAACTCAGCGATGTTAGCGCCGATTAATGTGACTCGAGCGCCTCTAGCAGACGCTGCCTTCGCTAGTGCGACTCCCTGCATGCCTGACGATCTATTTGCGAGAAATCGAACCGGGTCAATTGGCTCTTGCGTGCCACCGGCCGTAACAACCACGTGCTTACCAAGAAAATCTTTAGGTTCGAGTAGGGCGAGCGCTGCTTCGACTATTTGTTCGGGCTCAGGAAGTCGACCGATACCAGAATCTTCACCGGTAAGGCGACCGATCGCGGGTTCAAGAATCGCGAGACCACGACTCTCGAGTGTCTTGATGTTTGCTTGTGTCGCCTCATTGAGAAACATCTCGGTGTGCATTGCTGGCGCGATTAGCACCGGGGCTTTGGTTGCCAAGATTGTGTTCGATAGCAAGTCGTCTGCAATGCCAGAAGCTGTACGCGCAAGAAACGACGCCGAAGCGGGAGCAACAATTACAAGCTCTGCCTCTTGAGCCAAGGCGATGTGCTTGACCGACTCGACATCCGTGTAGAGATCTGGATCAACGCTGTTGTGTGAGAGCGCTTCAAGAGTTGTCGCGCCGATGAAACGCAGGGCATTTTGGGTTGGAATAACCTTCACGCTGTGACCCTGCTCGGTTAGCAAGCGGATGATAGCAGTTGCCTTGTAGGCCGCTATTCCCCCGGTTATGCCGAGAACTATGCGAGCCACGACATCACTCGATTAGAGAGTCTTCTTAGCCAGTTTGTTCTGGTCGATTTCTTTGAGAGCAATGGTCAATGGCTTCTCGTTGATTGTGGTGTCGACTAGCGGGCCAACGACCTGAAATAGGTGTCCGTCTTGCAGTGCAGAGTAGTAGTCGTTAATTTGGCGGGCGCGCTTTGATGCGAAGATCACTAGCTCGTACTTCGAAGCGATTTCTGGCTTTGAAAGCAAGTTATCGATTGATGGCGAAACAATACCAACGAGTTTTTCTGACATTTGATTTCTCTCTGAAAGGGCGCTTAAGCGCTTAGCAATTCTACGACCGACTGGGCACATTTGGCTACATCATCGTTGATTACAACGTGGTCAAACTGGCCTTGGGCCTGAAGTTCTATGCGGGCGGTAGCCAGGCGGCGCTCCATTTCAACCGAATCCTCGGTGCCACGACCCTCGAGCCGTCGAACGAGTTCCTCCCATGACGGTGGGGCTATAAACACGGTGATTGCCTCGGGCATTTGCTCTTTGACCTGGCTAGCGCCCTGGATGTCTATTTCGAGCAGAACGTTCTTTCCGGCTTCAATGGCCGCCAAAACGGGCTGTCGTGGGGTTCCGTAGCGGTGCGTGCCGTGAACCACGGCGAATTCGAGCATCTGGCCAGACTCGATCAATCGGTCAAATTCGGCGTCGGAGAGAAAAAAGTAACTCTCCCCATCAACCTCACCCTTACGCGGTTGTCTGGTGGTCGCTGAGACGCTTAGCACGATGTCCGAATTCGTCTCAAGGATGCGCCGGGCGACGGTTCCCTTGCCGACCGCTGTCGGCCCTGCAATTACCAATAGCTTTGGACTTTTCAAGAAAGCCCCTTTCGAAGCTCGCTCTTTGCCTGTTCGATTGACGCCACCAGTGAATTCTTGCCGACAGCGGTGACACTGCGTGAGACCGACGCGATAACTCGGTTTGACGCCGACTGAAAAAGATCTCGCGCTTCTGAGAGACTTGCTCCCTGAGCACCGAAACCGGGCGCAAGTATCGGCGTTGCAGAATCTTGGTCAGTCTGAACACTTGTTATGCCACTCGCAGCAAAATTCAATGTAGCGCCGACCACGGCACCGAAAGATCCGAGTCGAGCGCCGCCGCTCTTGCTCACGGCATTTATTGCATCAAGTTGCTTAAGAATCTCAGCAGAGATTGTTGACTCGGCTATTTTGGCTCGCTGAATGCTCTTGCCCTCGGGGTTTGAAGTTGCAGCCAGCACAAAGAGACCCTTTGAACGCTCTAGCGATTCGCTCATGACCTCTGCCAGTGAATCAATTCCTAAGAATGGGCTAACCGTCAGTGCGTCGCAGACAAATGGGGCATCCTTTTCCAACCAGGCTTCAAAGTAACCGTTCATGGTCGAGCCGATGTCGCCGCGTTTCGCATCCATGATGACAACGATGTCGGTTTCCTGCGCCTCTGCTGCGAATTGCTCTAGAACCGCGAAACCCCTGGAACCGAACTTCTCGAAGAATGCAACCTGCGGCTTGATGATGCCAACTCGACCAACCGATGCCTCGAGCACCGACATCGAGAAAGTTTTCAAGCCCTCTATGCTCTGTTCGAGACCCCACTCTTCAAGAAGTGAGGCGTGCGGGTCTACCCCGACGCAGAGCTGTCCGTATTGCGCGAAGCTCTGCTCAAGTCGAGCGCCGAAACTAGCTGCCAAGTGCGGCCTTTCTGTCTTTCGCGTGATCTTGAAGCGACTTTACGCTGAATGGGCCAGCTATCACGGCCTCAAACGATCCGATGGCCGCGCTGAGTTGGGCGATCGTGGTGAAGATCGCCTTATCGGCAGCCGTTGTCGCTGCTCTGATCTCGTAGCCGTCTTTGCGTGCGTCTGAGCCGCTCGGCGTGTTCACAACCACGTCAACCTTGCCGGCGGTGATTAGTTCGACAATCGACGGTCCCTGAACTGTGTCAGGGTCAGAGTGCTTTCTAACCACCTGAACCTCGATACCGTGTCTGGCCAAAATGGCTGCTGTGCCAGAGGTGGCAAGAACCTTGTAGCCCAGTTGCTGAAGTCTTCTCACCGGCAACATCAGGTGCGGCTTGTCTCTGTCGGCTACCGATATGAAGATGCTGCCCGATTTAGGCAGAGCTGAACCAGCCGCCGACTGGCTCTTGGCAAATGCCTTCGGAAAATCAACGTCGATGCCCATAACCTCGCCGGTTGAACGCATCTCAGGGCCGAGAAGCGAATCGACGAAGCGCCCATCCTTGGTTGCAAAGCGCTTGAATGGCAGCACTGCCTCCTTAACAGAAATCGCGGACCCGGCTGGAATGTAGGTGCCGTCTTTAGCTGGCAGTGCACCGTCTGCGATTAGTGAATCGATGCTTTCACCAACCATCACTCGCGCGGCAGCCTTGGCAAGCGTAATGCCGAGCGCTTTCGAAACGAAAGGAACCGTTCTCGATGCTCTTGGATTCGCCTCGAGCACGTAGAGCACATCGCTGGCAAGTGCGAACTGAACGTTTAGAAGACCTCGAACACCGATGCCCTTGGCGATCGCGAGCGTTGCTTCACGCACACGACCAATTTGCGCAGAGCTCATCGTGATTGGTGGAAGAGTGCAACTCGAGTCACCCGAGTGAATACCCGCCTCTTCGATGTGCTCCATTACGCCGCCGACGTAGAGCTGCTCGCCGTCATAGAGTGCGTCGATGTCAATCTCGATGGCATCGTCTAAAAAGCGATCAACCAGAAGCGGATGCGTTGAACCAACTATTCCCTGGTCTGCGATGCGATCGAAGTAATCAACCAGTGCAATCTGATCGTAGACAATTTCCATTCCTCGCCCACCGAGAACATAAGAAGGTCTAACCAACACCGGATAGCCGATGCGTGCTGCAATCACAACGGCCTCGTCTAGATTGATGGCGGTGCCGTTTGCCGGCGAAAGCAGTTTGGCTTCGTCGAGAATCTTCTGGAACAAACCGCGTTCCTCTGCCAAATCGATGGCCTCTGGCGACGTTCCGAGAATTGGAATTCCAGCCTCTTTCAAACCCTTCGCGAGCCCGAGAGCAGTTTGCCCACCGAGCTGCACGACGACGCCAACGAGTTCACCGCTCTGCTGTTCAGCGTGAATGACTTCGATAACGTCTTCGAGTGTTAGCGGTTCAAAGTAAAGTCGATCGCTAGTGTCATAGTCGGTAGACACTGTCTCTGGGTTGCAGTTAATCATGATGGTTTCGTAGCCGGCATCGCGAAGGGCAAAAGACGCGTGAACGCACGAATAGTCGAACTCGACGCCCTGGCCTATGCGGTTCGGGCCAGACCCGAGAATAACCACCTTGCGTCGTGACGAGGGTGAGACCTCGGTCTCCTGCTCATAAGTGCTGTAGTAATACGGCGTCTCAGCCGGAAACTCTCCAGCACAGGTATCCACGGTCTTATAGACCGGCCGCAAGCCAATCGAGTGGCGAATCGCACGCACCTCGGCTTCGGTGATGTCTCGCAACTGAGCTAGCTGACTGTCGCTGAATCCGTGATTCTTTGCGTGTTTGATTTCTTCAGCACCGAATGTCGTTGCAGTTTTGATGAACTCTGCAACCTCGTTGATCAGAATCATCTGATCAATAAACCAAGGATCAATCTTTGTCGATTCGAAGACTTCTTCGTTCGTCGCTCCGGCTCGAAGAGCCTGCTGTGCGGCTACTATGCGGCCGTCGGTTGGCACCTTGATTTGCTCTAGCAGGGCGGCCTTATCACCCGGTTGTCCCGTCCAGTGGAATGAAGAACCTCGACGTTCAAGGCTCCTGAGAGCCTTCTGCAGCGCTTGGGTATAGTTTCTGCCGAGTGCCATTGCCTCGCCAACTGACTTCATCGTCGTGGTTAGCGTAGGGTCGGCCGCCGGAAACTTCTCGAACGCGAAGCGTGGAACTTTCACGACCACGTAGTCAAGAGTTGGCTCAAAGCTTGCCGGTGTCACCTTGGTAATGTCGTTGGGAATCTCATCTAGCGTGTAGCCGATTGCCAACTTTGCCGCAATTTTGGCAATAGGAAAACCGGTCGCTTTTGAAGCTAGTGCCGATGATCTCGAAACACGCGGATTCATCTCAATAACAATCACTCGACCGTCGGCCGGATCAACAGCGAACTGAATGTTGCAACCGCCCGTGTCGACGCCAACATCTCGAATGATTTGAATGCCGATGTCTCGCAGGTTCTGGTATTCGCGATCTGTAAGTGTGAGCGCCGGCGCGACAGTGATTGAGTCGCCGGTGTGAACGCCTACCGGGTCGACATTCTCGATAGAGCAAACCACGACACAGTTGTCGTTCTTGTCGCGCATGAGTTCGAGTTCGTACTCTTTCCAACCGAGAATCGACTCTTCAAGCAAAACTTCGGTTGTTGGGCTCGCCTGCAAACCAGCAGACGAGATACGAATCAGGTCTTGCTCGTTGTATGCGAAGCCCGAACCTAATCCACCCATTGTGAAGGATGGACGCACTACGAGTGGGTAGCCAAGGATTTCTGCTCCAGCCAGCACCTCATCCAGGTTGTGGGCGATAACTGATTTGGCAACGTCAGCACCGGCATCGAGAACCAGTTGCTTGAAGAGCTGGCGGTCTTCACCCTTCTTGATTGCCTCAATCTTCGCGCCGATGAGTTCGACGTTGTACTTCTTGAGAATGCCCAGCTCGTCGAGAGCCATTGCTGCGTTCAGGGCAGTTTGCCCACCGAGAGTCGGCAAAATTGCGTCTGGTCGCTCCTTGATGATGATCGATTCGATAACCTCAGGGGTAATCGGTTCGACGTAGGTGGCATCTGCGAAGTCTGGGTCGGTCATGATTGTTGCCGGGTTCGAGTTAATCAAGATGACTCGAATACCCTCTTCCTGAAGCACGCGGCAAGCCTGGGTGCCAGAGTAGTCAAACTCGCAGGCCTGACCGATGACGATCGGGCCAGAGCCGATGACCAGAACACTTTTGATATCGCTACGCTTTGGCATTATTTGACCTTCTTGTTTGCTTTGATTAGGTCGACGAGTCGATCAAAGAGGTAGTTGCTGTCATGCGGCCCAGCCGCAGCTTCTGGGTGGTACTGCACTGAGAAGGCGGGAATGTCGAGGCACTCTAATCCCTCAACGCAGTCGTCGTTTAGCGATACGTGTGAAACTCGCACACCACCGTAACCATTAGCGCTCTGCAAGTTATCTAATCCATCTGTTTTTACAGCGAAGCCATGATTGTGGGCGGTTACCTCTACTTTGCCCGTAGTTCTATCCATGACCGGCTGATTGATACCCCTATGACCGAACGGAAGCTTGAATGTCTCAAAGCCGAGAGCGCGACCTAGCAACTGGTTTCCAAAGCAAATTCCAAAGAAGGGAATCTTTTGGTCGAGAACCTTGCGAAGAACCTCAACTTGATCTCCGGCTGCTTCAGGGTCACCAGGACCATTGGAATAGAAAACCGCATCAGGTTGGTTTGAAAGCAAGACCTCGGCAGAGACAGTGGCAGGAAACACCTCAACGGTTAAGTCTCTGGCTAGCATGTGTTCAATCGTTGAGCGTTTGATTCCAAGGTCGACAATCGCAACCGTGCCGATGCTTTCACCAGTGGGTTTTTCAATGTATCTCTCATGCGTGCTGACCACGTCGCTGAGTGACTGACCCTTCATCTCAACCGAAGAACGCACAATCGAAAGAAGCTCGTCTTGAGGTTTCTCTGCTGCAGCACCGCTGAAGATTCCGGCGCGCATTGCTCCCGCACTCCTGAGGTGACGCGTGAGTGCGCGAGTATCAAGCCCACTGATTCCAACAATCTGATGTTTGACTAACTCGTCGTCAAGAGAGCTCTCTGCTCTAAAGTTGCTAACGATTCTTGAGGGGTCACGAACCACGTAACCGGCGACCCAGATGCGGTCAGACTCCTCGTCTTTTTGATTCACACCAGTGTTGCCAATGTGAGGGGCTGTCTGAACAACTATTTGACCGGCATACGAGGGGTCGGTTAGGGTCTCCTGATATCCGGTCATGCCGGTTGCGAAAACCAGCTCACCCAAGCTGCTGCCCTGCTTTCCATACGGTGCTCCCGTGAAGACGCGACCGTCTTCTAGAACTAGAAACGCTGAGCTCATTTGCCTGCACCTATGCCTTTGAATTGAGAGAGTTTTTCGAAGAACGCCTGTGTGTCGTCGGCTGCGTCGAGCCTGAAGTTTGTGGTTACCTCTGTTTCACCAAGCGTCCAGCTAATTGCTAGCAAGCCTGACTGTTCGACACCTCGGTCGATTGTGGCAGATGCCCTCGAGACATTTGTTATGGCACTTGTAGCGATGCCAAATGAAGTCTCGCCGAGCCTGCTGACTTGGATGCCGTCGGCCCTCACGACTAACTCGGCCTTGCCCCTATGCAACAAACCGTGGCTGACGAGTCTCTCTAGCGGCTTTGCCGCGAATACAGTTGATACGTAAAAACCTAAAGCCTCGGCAACAATTGCTCCTGAAATTGCATCAATCGGTGTCAAGTTGCCAATAGCGAGCTGTTTCTGAGCGCGACGCTTTATCGCAGTGACCGCAAGCGCAATAAGCGCTAAAAACAACAGTGCGCTGAAAATCGCGACTATGTCTCTCTGGCTCATGCTGAAACTACTTTCTGAAGCTCTGAGTTTCGCACTGTGAATTGACCGCGATAAATCGTGTGCACTACTTTTCCCTTTAGTTGCAATCCCTGGTATGGGTTGTTTGAGCTCTTGCTCGCTGTTTGTGCGGCTATAGTCCTGACTGCTTCGGCGTCGATCAGTGTCAGATTCGCAACGGCTCCTACCGCAATCGCCTCGCCTTGGTTCTCGTCGCGACCAATGCGCGCTGGGTTGTGCGACATGACTTCGGCAAATCTCTGCCAGTTCGATCTGCCAGATTCGATAAGTACGTTCTGCGCTACAGCTGCTGCAGTCTCTAGGCCAACCATGCCAAAAGCAGCCGCAGAAAACTCACAGTCCTTTAGTTCGGCCGCATGTGGAGCGTGATCGGTTGCAATAATGTCGATGGTTCCGTCAATCAAGGCCTCGCGAAGAGCAAGAACATCTGATTGCTTTCTCAACGGGGGGTTTACCTTGTAAAGCGGGTTGTATTCGCTCACAAGCTGTTCGGTGAGCATGAGGTGGTGCGGTGTCACCTCGGCTGTGACATTTATACCCCGTGACTTTGCCCATCGAATAACCTCGACCGAACCAGCTGTCGAGAGGTGACAGATGTGCAGTCGAGCGCCGGTGTGTTCGGCAAGCAAAACATCGCGAGCGATTATCGACTCTTCAGCAACCGCCGGCCATCCCTTTAGCCCTAGCACCGCGCTCAGTTCAGAATCGTTCATTTGCGAGCCGTCAGTGAGTTTTGGCTCTTGCGCGTGCTGTGCGATCACACCGTCAAAACTCTTCACATACTCAAGAGCGCGCTTCATAACCAGGGCGTCGCTAACGCATTTACCGTCATCGCTGAAAACCTTGACCTGCGCTTGAGACTGATTCATTAGGCCCAATTCAGCCATCTGAGCGCCCTCAAGGCCCTTTGTTACGGCTCCAATCGGAAACACCTCAACGTAACCCGCACGCGCGCCAAGGTTGCGAACCATCTCGACTACCGCTGCGTTGTCGGCCACCGGGTTGGTGTTGGCCATCGCGTGTACAGCTGTGTAACCGCCGAGCGCAGCCGACTGCGAACCCGTGAGCACTGTTTCGCTAGCTTCAAAGCCGGGCTCTCTAAGGTGAGTGTGCAAATCAACAAAGCCAGGCAGCAGGCGCAAGCCGGTGCAGTCGATCACCTCATCACCTTGCAGGTTATTGCCAATCTCGACAATGCGCCCGTCTGCGACTAGCACGTCTGCGACTGAATCATCGGCAAAGACTGCGCCTCTGAGAACGAAACTAGACATCCAATGACCTCTCTCCTGAAATCAGGCTGTAGAGAACAGCCATTCGAACCGAAATACCATTTGCTACCTGCTCGACGATTGTCGACTGCGGGCTGTCTGCCGCTTCGCTGCAAATTTCTAATCCGCGAATCATCGGGCCAGGATGCATGATCAACGTCTTGGGTTTAAGTCGAGCGAATCTTTCGGCGGTGAGTCCCCAGTTGCGAACATACTCGCGTTCGCTCGGAAAAAAGTTTCCACTCATGCGCTCTGTCTGAATTCTCAACATCATGACGACGTCTGGGTTGGCGGCAAGAGCATCGTCAAAATCTAGATTCACATCGACCTCGAACAATTCTGTGTGTGGCATCAAAGTTGATGGGCCAACAAGAGTCACCTTTGCTCCTAGCAGCTTGAGCAGATGGATGTTTGAGCGGGCAACTCTCGAGTGGAGAATATCGCCGACTATCAAAACCGATACTCCGCTGAGATCACGCTGTGCTGTAGCGCCCAGTCCATGAATTCGACGACGCATCGTCATGGCATCTAGAAGACCCTGGGTTGGGTGCTCATGAGTTCCGTCACCTGCATTAACAACGGCAACATTGATCCAACCGCTGTTAGCAAGAGTGTGTGCAGCACCAGATGCAGAGTGTCTAATCACGAAGGCATCTGCTCCCCCGGCAGCAAGCGTTAGTGCGGTGTCCTTGAGGCTTTCGCCCTTTGAGACGCTCGACCCCTTGGCCGAGAAGTTGATCAAATCGGCAGACAATCGCTTCGCTGCGAGCTCGAATGAGGTTTTGGTGCGTGTCGAGTCTTCGTAAAACAGATTGACAACTGTTTTGCCCCTTAGCGTTGGCAGCTTCTTCACTTCGCGGGTGTTTACCTCTGCCATCTGATCTGAAAGATCGAGCAGGTGAATCGCGTCTTCACGCGATAGCTCGGATGTGCTCAGTAGATGCTTCACTGTTCGATCACCACCGATTCGCTACCGTCGATGTCGCTGAGCAGAACGCTTACTCGTTCGTCCTTGGCCGTTGGAAGATTCTTACCAACGAAGTCTGCTCGGATGGGAAGTTGACGGTGGCCCCTATCAACCAGAACAGCGAGACGAACCGCTCTTGGGCGGCCGATTGTATTCAGCGCGTCTAGCGCCGCCCTTACCGTTCTGCCGGTGAATAAGACGTCGTCTACTAGAACCACGACTTTGTCATCGATGCCACCAGCCGGGATGTTGGTTGGGCTTACTGCCCGAACCGGTTGTCGGGCCAAATCATCACGATGCATCGTGATGTCAATGCGACCTAAAAAGTCGGCGGGCATTGCCGAGCCGTTTCTTCTGATGATTTCAGCAATGCGCTCAGCTAAAACAACGCCGCGGGTTGGAATCCCAAGAATGATTAGGTCGTCTGTGCCGTGATTCGATTCGAGAATCTCGTGCGCGATGCGCGTTATAGCGCGACCAATGTCGTCGCTGTTCAAGACGGTGCGTGAAGTCACGCCCACCTCCTTCTGCGCCTCACAGAGCGCTGTTAAAGGATGATGCTTTGTAAATACTAGGCTACTTGGCCGATTTTGTCGAAACGATCTTAGAAAGCAGCCCGTTGACGAAACCAGCCGAGTCGTCTGTCGAAAGCTCTTTTGCCAACTCGACGGCCTCGTTCACGGCTACGGCGTCAGGAATCTCGTCGTTAAAGAGAATCTCCCAGCTGCCTAGCCTCAAAATCGCTCTGTCTAGGGCTGGCATTCTCGCTATTGTCCACCCCTGTGCGTAGGTCTCTAGCGTGTCGTCAATTTCGGCACCGTTCTCGGTTACTCCAACGACGCATTTTCTGGCATAGGCGAAAATCTCAACCTGATCGTCTCGTTCGTCGCTTAGTCGTTCGCTCTCATCGAGCATCTCGATAGCGCTCAGCTCTCGTAAGTCGGCGGCAAAGAGAGCATCAACTGCTCTCTTGCGTGCCTTTGATCTAGCGCTCACAGATTAGTCGGTAACGCGACCGAGATAGTCGCCAGTGCGAGTGTCGACCTTGACTTTGGTTCCCTGCTCGACGAAGAGCGGCACCTGAATCTCAAGGCCGGTTTCAAGAGTGGCCGGCTTATTGCCACCGGTTGAGCGATCGCCCTGGAGGCCTGGTTCGGTGTAGGTGATCTCTAAAATCACCGAGGCTGGTAGTTCGACATAGATCGGGTTGCCCTCATGCAGTGCAACAACTGCCGACTGGTTCTCAAGCATGTAGCCGGCAACTTCGCCAACCGTAGCCTCGGCAACAGTGAACTGCTCATAGCTGTCGACATCCATGAACACAAAGCCACTGCCATCGTTGTATAGATAGGTCATGTTTCGCTTGTCGACATTGGCAGTCTCAACTTTGACGCCCGCGTTGAAGGTCTTGTCGACAACCTTTCCGCTCAGAACGTTCTTTAGCTTTGTCCTAACGAAAGCTGGACCTTTGCCAGGCTTTACGTGCTGAAACTCAATTACGGCCCATAGTTGGTTCTCGATGTTTAGAACCATGCCGTTTTTTAGGTCGTTAGAGGTTGCCATGAACTATTCCATTTCTTGCTAAAGATTTAACCTCGGCAAGTCTACGACACGAGGTTTGATTGAGTCTGCTGGCTAGCTTTTTGCTAGTTGTTGAAGAGCGAGCGCGTATGAGTCGATGCCGAATCCGGCGATAACGCCGGTTGCCACGCCAGAAATCACGCTTGTGTGCCTGAACTCCTCGCGGGCGTGTGGATTGCTGATGTGAACCTCAATAAGTCTGAGCTTCGCCTTGGTCAGCATGGCGCAGGCATCACGCAGAGCATATGAGTAGTGAGTGAAGGCTGCCGGGTTGATTACCACGTCTGATGACGAATCGATTGCCTCGTGAATCCAACCGATTAGCTCCGACTCAGAGTCGGTCTGGCGAACTTCAGCTGCAAGATTCAACTTCGCGGCCGTGTTTTCGACTAGAGACACCAAATCAGCCCACGAGGCGTTTCCGTAGATCTCAGGCTCGCGCGCGCCAAGCCTCGAGAGGTTTGGGCCGTTGAGTACCAAGACTTTTGACATGTTCTAAAACTAGCCGATTACTCGGCGATTTCCTGATACGCGGCGTGCAGCATCTCGGTGGTTGGTGCCTGCATGATTGTCGGTTTTGCTATGCCGTCGAGCACTACGAAACGCAGCACTCCATAGCGAGACTTCTTATCGCGCTGCATTGCGGCAAGCAACTTCTCGAACTCTCGAGCGGGGTAGGTTGTCGGCAAGCCGATTAGCTTGAAAATGCTCCTGTGACGTTCGACAGCTGCGTCATCAAGTCGACCGGCAAGCCTTGCTAACTCGGCGACGAACATCATGCCAACAGCGATCGCTGCACCGTGTCGCCATTGGTAGCGTTCGTTGTGCTCGATTGCGTGCCCTAGAGTGTGGCCATAGTTGAGGATTTCTCTCAGCCCGGATTCCTTAAAATCGGCACTAACCACCTTCGCCTTGATCGCGATGCTTCGTTCAACTAACTCAAAGAATTCACTCGAGTCGGTGTTGGTGGCAGCGGCAATGTCAGATTCGATTATTTCTAGGATGCGAGTGTCTGCTATGAAGCCGCACTTTGCGATCTCAGCGAAACCGGCTAGGACTTCATTTCTTGGAAGAGTCGCTAACGTGTCAAGGTCAACCAAGACAGCGCGCGGTGAGTGAAACACACCAACCAGGTTCTTTCCTTCGGCCGTGTTGATTGCCGTTTTGCCACCGACCGCGGCATCGACCATCGCCAAAACAGTTGTAGGAATCTGAACGACATCGACACCTCTAAGCCAGGTTGCTGCAACGAAACCAGCAAGGTCGGTGGTTGATCCCCCACCGAAACCAATGATTGCGTCGGTTCGAGTGAAATCTGCCTGACCAAGAACCTGCCAGCAGAATGCGGCCACCTCTACTCGCTTGGCTTCTTCTGTATCGGGAACTCCGGCAAGTATTGCTTCGAATCCGGCTCCAATTAGTTCTTCGCGCAGCGCCTCGGCACTCTGTGAGAGAGCAACAGGATGCACAATGAGAACCTTTTTGGTCTTATCGCTCAGGCTTGAGGCGACGTTATTAAGAAGCGATCTACCTATTAAGACCTCGTATGGTGAGTCGCCGCCCACCTGCACTCTTCGTAGTTCTGTCACTTGCTCAGAGCCTCGACAATCTCTGTAACCGTCACTTTTATTGGCTGCCCCGAGCAGTCAATCGTGATGTCGGCAACCTCTTCGTAAAGCGGCTTTCGATCGCTATAGATTCGCTTCCAATCGGCAAGACCGTTTTGAATAAGCGGTCTCTTTCCCTGACTTAGCCGCTGAGCCATGTGTGTTCCATCGGTGCTCAAATAGACAACCGTTGTGGCCTTGAGTTTCTCTCGGGTCTTTTCGCTCAGCACTACGCCGCCACCGGTCGCCACTACGCCTGGCTGTGAAATGGCTTCTTCGACAATGACGCCCTCGAGAGCTCGAAACTTGGGTTCACCCTGTTCGGCAAAAAAGACGTCAATTGGCCCGTGCTGAGACTTGAAGATTAAATCGGTGTCGCGAAAGTCGAGGTCTAAACTCGCAGCGAGCTTTCTGCCAACTGTCGTTTTGCCGACCCCCATTGGGCCAACCAGCACGATGGTTTGCTTATCCATCTTGCTGGCCAGTTGATTTTGAACGCAACTCAGCTGGGATGTTGGCGAGGTAACTCTGAAGATTTCTGCGAGTCTCTGCCAGCGAGTCTCCGCCGAACTTTTCAAGCACTGAATTCGCCAGAACAAGAGCGACCATCGCCTCGGCAACTATTCCAGCTGCCGGTGCCGCGCAAACATCTGAGCGCTGGTGCTGAGCCTTGGAAGCTTCACCTGTGGCAATGTCGATAGTTTTCAACGCGTTCGGAACAGTGCTAATCGGTTTCATTGCAATACGCACGCGAATTACTTCGCCATTTGACATGCCACCCTCGATGCCGCCGGCTCTGTCTGTGAGTCTGCTCGCCACGCCGTTCTCTCTAACGATTTCGTCGTGAGCAACCGAGCCGCGGCGGCGTGCTGTCTCGAAACCATCACCCACCTCAACGCCTTTAATTGCTTGGATACCCATTAGCGCGCCAGCAAGTTGTGAATCGAGGCGTCGATCCCAGTGCACGAATGAACCCAATCCAGGAGGGGCGCCATAGACCAGGGTCTCGGTGACTCCCCCGAGAGTGTCTGCCTGTTTGTGACACTCGTCGATAGCATCAACCATTGATGCAGACGTGTTTGCGTCAAAGCAGCGAACCGGGTCGGCATCGATCTGCTGAACATCGGCAGGAGTGGGCAACTGATAGTCAAGTGCCACTGAAACTGCACCGATTGCGACAGTGTGTGTTACCAAATCAATGCCAAGTTCACGCAAGAAACTCGAGGCAACAGACCCGAGGGCGACCCTTGCTGCTGTCTCTCGAGCGCTAGCTCGCTCAAGCACGGGCCTGCTGTCTGTGAATGAGTACTTCTGCATTCCTGTGAAGTCGGCGTGACCAGGTCTAGGGCGAGTCAATGCTTCTGCCCTAGCGCCCGTGAGCTCTTCCTGCAACGGATCTGCAGACATTACCTCTTGCCACTTTGGCCACTCGGTATTGGTAATTCTTAGGGCAACCGGACCGCCCATAGTTAAACCATGCCGAACACCGCCGCTGAAGTGAACGTCGTCGAGTTCGAACTTCATTCGAGCGCCGCGACCGTAACCCAGACGCCGACGCGCGAGACTCTCTTGAACGTTTGAGGTTGTGATTGGAACGCCAGCGGGTAGGCCTTCAAGGATGGCAACCAACTCGGGGCCATGGGATTCACCAGCGGTTAACCAACGCAACATTGGATAAGTCTGCCACAAGCGCGTTGTCTGGTCTAGATGAGTCCAAGGCTATCGCGCATCGCCAGTTCGACGGCTCGCTCGTTTGGAAGTGCAGCATCGACATCGCCACTAGTGAAAACACGCAATTGGGCAATGGCCTGAAAAATCAGCATCTCGATACCGCTAACTGCCGGTAGCGATCTCGCCACCCATGCTGACGCGAATGCACTTGGCCATGAACTGTAGGCGATGTCGAAGAACAGACCCCGAGGTTTGAAGAACCAGTTACGTCCAAGCTTCGTAGCGTACGAGTCCAGCGCGCCAGCCGGAAGAGTGGATATGACAATGTCTGCAGCCGCCAGCGATCTGTATAGAGCCTTGAAAGAACGAATGTCGATGCTAAAGCCCGCATCTAAAGCGAGTGACCTGGTCTGCTTGGCCTTCATTGCATCTCTTGCTACCACGGTCACCTTTGAAGCTGGGTTAGAAAGTAAGACCGCGAAAACCGCTGACGTCGCGGTGGCTCCAGAGCCTAAAATCATAACCCTTGGCGCACCTGAAGAGATCGAATCTTTTAGCGCAGACTGAATGCCGAAAACGTCGGTATTGAAACCCTTCCAGCCCTGCTGCGTGCGGCAAAGGGTGTTGGTCACACGGGTGACTTGCGCGACTGGATCGAGTTCGCTGGCCAAGCGTGTGGCCTCAAGTTTCAGTGGCATTGTGACGCTGAGCCCATGCCATGAATCATCGAGAGTTTCGAGAAACTGCAAAAGCCTGCCTTCAGAAATCTCGACTGCGGAGTAGTTCCAGTCGAGCGACAGCACTCTGTGGGCGGCACGATGAATGATTGGTGACTTCGAATGCGAGATCGGACTTCCGACAACGGCGTACTGCTTAGTCATAACCGGGATTCTCTCGCATCCAAGCCAGCCACTGCCTGACTGCCTTTTGATGTTCTGCATAGGTATTTGTGAATACTGTCTCACCAGTTGCCAGGTTGACGGTCACAAAGTAAAACCAATCACCGTCGGCTGGATTCACTGCCGCGTCAATGGCAAGCGAACCAGGCGCGCCAATCGGACCAATTGGAAGCCCAGGGTACTTGTAAGTGTTGTAGCGGTTGGCGTCGGCCCGGTCGGCTTTCGAGGTGGTGAACGTTGAGCCTTTTACGCCGTAACTCACGGTTGCATCAGACTGTAATGGCATGCCGGTTTCTAGACGGTTTGTGAAGACCCTGGAAGCCTTGTAGAAGTCAGAGGTGTTCCGAACTTCTTTTTCAACGATTGATGCGAGAGTCAGCACATCATGTCGGTCTGAGGGTTTAACACCAAATCTGTCAAGTTCAACGATGGTACGACTGACCATCTTGCTGAGAATCTGATTCGCCGTCATTTGTTGATCGAATTCGTACGTTGCTGGAAATAGCCATCCCTCTGCGCTTACTTCGGTGGTTGGTATTCCCAAGGCAGCCAGGTCTTTGCTCGCAGACTCGAACTCGCCCTTCGATATTCCTGTGGCCTTCGCAAGGGCGGCAATGACGTCTTCGATTCTCAGACCCTCGCGAATGAGAACTCGGTTTGCGGCCCGACTACTTGGATCAGCGATCGCGTCGAGAGCGGCTGATGAACTCATTTGTAACTTGAGGTTATAGCTGCCCGGATAGAACACGACATCGCGTTCGATAATCAATCGATAAGTCGTTCTGTAGGTTTTTACAACACCCAAGTCAACGAGTTCCTGTGCAACAATTGCGCCATCGTCCCCTGGTTCAATCTGAAGAACAGCAGTTCCATTTCCACCACCCGTGTAATCAGAACCGGCTAGTTGATCGAAAACATCTCGTATTTGTGAGCGATTAGCAAAAAGGACGATAGCAATAAGCGCGAGTGCCGAGAATACAATGACCAAACGGCGAACTAGAAACTTAGTCTTCAAATCTGTACCCCGAGACACTTGAGCCCGGCAATTGCCCGGTGCGCTTTTCAAATTCGATTGCAGATTCAAGTATGACGGAGGCGGCCTCTGAATCGATTATCTGACGCTGCTGCTTAGTGTTCTTTCCGGCAGTTGAGAGCTTTTGAGAAGCGATCTTTGTGCTAAATCTCTCGTCGACAAGGCGCACTTCAATATCTAGTAGTTGCTGAAGTTCTCTGGCAAAGAGCACGCAGTCTTTGGTTGATTCAGTTGATAAAGACTTCAAGTTAACTGGCAGTCCGACATAGATTGCCACGACGTCAGAGTGCTGTTTGATGCGAGCAACAATCGTTGCCGCGCTCGTATCGTTTCTTGGCTCAGCCTCTTGTGGGCTCGCCAATATTGAATGCGGGTCGCTAATCGCAAAGCCAATGCGCGCCTTGCCTACGTCTAGAGCTACTCTTCGACCGGTTTGCATTTCTAAGCGCCGAGGCTCAGCTCCATGGCTTGGATAGCCGCATCGACCTTTGCAGTGTCAACGCCACCACCCTGAGCGATATCTGGCTTTCCGCCACCGCCACCGCCGAGCACAGAGCTAGCCAATTGCACGAGGTTGCCCGCATGCGCGCCAAGTTGCTCTGCAGGCTTTGTAATCGCAACAACTAACATCGGTTTTGAATCAACGATTCCTGAAATCGATACAACAGTTGGGGTTTGTGAGACTCTGTCGCGAACCTGTGTAGCTAGATTTCTAATGGTGTCAACCGAGTCGATGTCTCCGACAAAGCGACTGGCGAATAGGTAGCCGCCAACCGTGCGACTGCTAGCCGCGATCTCTGGGGCTAAAGCTGAGAGTTGAGCACTTTGAACCGCGGCGAGCTTTCGCTGGGTTGCCTTTAGTTCTTCAAGAACAGCCAGAAATTTCTCTTCAACAGAATCGCGTGGAACCTTGGCAAGATCAGCAAGCCTCGATACCAAAGCACGCTCAACGGCCAGTGCCCTAAACGCTTCGATTCCAACGAGTGCTTCAATCCTTCGCGAGCCTGATCCAACAGAAGACTCTCCTAGAAGAGACACGACACCAATCTGCGAACTGCGGGATACGTGCGTACCTCCGCAGAGCTCACGAGACCAAGGTCCGCCAATTTGAATAACGCGAACACTCTCGTCGTAGGTTTCACCGAACAAGGCAATGGCTCCGAAGGCTCGCGCCTCATCAATGCTCATGAAATTGGCACTCACGGCGAGATTCTTTCGAATAGCCTGATTGCTAATTTCTTCTATTTCAGTCTTGGTTTCATTGCTTAGCGACTGAGCCCACGAGAAGTCGAGACGCATGTAGCCAGGCTTGTTATACGAGCCAGACTGCAACGCCTCGGGCCCGAGCACTTGACGAAGCGCGGCGTGCACAACGTGAGTTGCCGAGTGTGCCTGAGCAGCACCTAATCTCCATTCGGGGTCGACCTGTGTGGTTGCATTCTGCCCTAGCGAGATCTCACCCTTGCGAACAAGCGCCTTGTGGCTGACAAGACCCTTAACCGGCTTCTGAACATCAAGCACCTCGAGCTCGAAGCCATCGCCAAATATGAATCCAGCATCAGAATCTTGACCGCCCGATTCCGCATAGAAAGACGTCTGGTCTAGAAGCACCTCGACAACTTGGCCACCTGCTGCGGTCTTTGATTCCTTGCCGTCTGAAATAAGTCCGATGATTTTCGCTGACGTCTCGAGTTCTTCGTAGCCCGTGAACTTCGTGGTTCCAAGCTGTCGGAAAGCCGCATAAACGCTCAGGTCAGTGCCGCCGAGTTTCTTTTCTCGAGCGTCGGCCTTGGCTCGATCTTTTTGCTCGGCCATCAGTGCCTTGAAGCCATCGCGGTCAACCGAAAGCCCAGCGTCTTCTGCAATCTCGAGAGTCAGGTCAATCGGAAATCCATATGTATCGTGAAGCAAGAACGCGGTGTCACCGCTGATTTTCTTGGATTTGCCCTGGCTAGCCAAAGCCACGGCTTCTTCTAGCACGATAGTTCCGGCGGTAAGGGTTCTGAGAAAAGCCTCTTCTTCTGCAAGAGCAACGCGCATGATTCGATCGAACTCGCGATCGAGCTCCGGATAGGCATCACGCATTGCGTTCTTCGAGGTCGTGAACAATTCGGTGAAAGTGTTGCGCTCTACTCCTAGCAGGCGCATAGCGCGAACAGTTCTTCTCATCAGACGACGAAGTACGTATCCTCTTCCGTCATTTGCCGGAGTTACGCCATCGCAGACAAGCATCAGGGCACTGCGAACGTGATCGGCAACGACACGAAGACGAACGTCGTCCTCTACAGAAGCACCGTAGGTCTTGCCGCTTAGTTGAGCAGCCAGGTCTAGAACAGGGCGAACCTGGTCGATCTCATACAGATTCTCGACACCCTGCAAGAGAAATGCGACTCGCTCGAGCCCCATGCCTGTGTCGATGTTTTTCTTTGGCAGTTCGCCCAAGATCTCGAAGTTATCGCCACCGAGCGATGCTCCGCGCTCGTACTGCATGAAGACGAGGTTCCAAATTTCGATGTATCTGTCTTCATCGGCCTCGGGGCCGCCCTCGCGACCATAGGCAGGGCCACGGTCGTAGTAAATCTCTGAGCATGGCCCAGCTGGACCAGGCTGGCCAGTTGACCAGTAGTTGTCTTTCATTCCACGACGCTGGATGCGCTCAAGCGGGATGTCGGCAATCTTGCGCCACAGATCGATGCTCTCGTCGTCGTCTTGGTATACGGTTACCCAGAGCAACTGAGGATCGATTTCTAAACATCCAGATTCTCTCGAGCCAGTCAAAAACTCCCACGCAAAAGCAATCGCCTCCGGCTTGAAATAATCGCCGAAAGAGAAGTTTCCATTCATTTGAAAGAAAGTTCCGTGTCGGGTGGTCTTACCCACTTCGTCGATGTCGAGAGTTCGCACGCACTTTTGCACGCTCGTTGCTCGCGAGTAAGGCGCAGGCACCAGGCCAGACATAAATGGGATGAAAGGCACCATTCCGGCAACGGTGAAAAGAAGGGTAGGGTCTTCGCTAATTAGAGACGCGCTGGGTACAACCGTGTGTTGTTTCTTCTCGAAGAAACTGAGCCAGCGCCGGGCGATTTCGGCGGTTTGCATTAATTCGCAGTGGGCTTGGCGGCAGTCTTCTTGACGGCCGGTTTCTTAGCGGTGGCAGGCTTGGCAGCTTTAGGAGCAGCAGGCTTCTTGGTCGCAGTTTTTGGCTTCTTAGCTGCACCTTCGGCGCGCTTGATCTCTAGCTCACGCTCTTTGTAGCCTGTGGTAAACGCCTCACCAATAGCTCGTGCGCGCTTGGCAGCATCTTCTACGGCAGCCCTTGCTTCAGGGTTCTCGCGCATTTGCTTGGCAACTGCCAAACCAGCAGCGATGCCGGTGGCGAACCAGAATAGTTTCTTCATTCTTACTTCTTCTTTCCTAGCAAAGCAGAGCGCAGGCTCTTCGTCAGGCCCGCCAATTTCAAGAGCGGAGCTCCGACAGAGGCACTGAAGACTGCCACTAGTGAATTGATGTTGGTGGTCACGTCAACGACGTTTTCGGTGATGACATCAAGTTTGGCAAGAGCCTTGTTTGTTTCGGTAACTGTTGTGGTTACCTCGGTGAGCAGCGGAGTGACGGTTTCGTTTAACCCGCGAACTGATTCGCGAGTCTCATCGATTAATCCACCCAATTTGATTAGGGGTACGCCAATGAAAATCACAAGCAGAGCGAACGCTCCAGCTGCAATTATCGATGCGATTTCTCCGCCGCTCATCCGAGATAGACCGAATCTCTATCGAGCCGCGTAGTACTCAACAACGAGCTGAACTTCACAAGTAACCGGAACTTCTGCGCGCTTTGGACGGCGAACTAGGGTCACCTGCAACTTGTCTAGCTGAACGTCGATGTAACCAGGAACAGGCGGAAGAACATCAACGTGTCCTCCGGCTGCTGCTACCTGGAAAGGCTCAGTTAGTTCGCTCTTTGGGTGAACGTGAATCATTTGGCCTGGCTTCACGCGGAAAGATGGGCGATCGACGCGCTGTCCGTTGACGAGGATGTGACGGTGCACAACCATCTGACGAGACTGAGCGATAGTGCGGGCGACACCTGCGCGAAGCAAGAGTGCGTCAAGACGCATCTCTAGAAGCTCAACTAGGTTTTCACCGGTAAGCCCTTCGGCGCGCTTCGCTTCTTGGAAAGTCTTGCGAAGCTGAGCTTCACGAATTCCATACTGAGCGCGTAGACGCTGCTTTTCGCGAAGACGAACGGCGAAGTCGCTGTCAGCCTTCTTCTTGGTGCGACCGTGCTCACCTGGAGCGTACGGACGCTTTTCTAGGTACTTCGCTGCCTTTGGGGTTAGCGGGATACCGAGTGCGCGAGACAGACGAGTCTTGCTGCGAGTACGTGTTGTTTTTGACACGTGTTCCTTTCAGTGAGCCGAAGCTCAATAGCGTTTATTTTGTTCACAAAAGCGGATCGAGAGGTCGAACCTTTTGCCACGGATTCGTCTGGCTATTAGACAAATCGCACCGTGTGAGTAATTCGCAGCCACGAATTTGCTCTAGTCGGCAACCTCGCAAGTTTAGCAAGGTATCCAGGCCCAAAGATAGGGTTTAGCGCTACTTTCTAAACGCCCTGATGATGCTTCTGAGGCGTGCCCAGCGTTCACCAAGTTCCTTTTCGGCACCCAGGTCTTTGGGCTGAAAGTAGCTGGTGTCAGCCACTTTGCCTTCGAGATACTGCTGTTCGACCACCGAACGCTTATCGTCATGCGGATATCGGTAGCCGACCCCTGCTCCCGTGGTCTTAATCGCGCCTGGATAGTTGGAACTTCGCAGCGAAAGCGGTATCTGGCCCGTCTTGCCGGCGCGAACGTCTTCGATTGCCTGATTGATAGCCAAATACGCGGAGTTCGATTTGGGCGCGAGAGCAAGATAAATCGTGACTTCAGCAAGCGGGATGCGTCCTTCGGGCATTCCGATTTTTGCAACCGCATCTGCCGCAGCCGTGGCCAGGGTAAGTGCGCTCGGATCGGCTAGACCAACATCTTCGGCTGCCAAGATAATTAGCCTTCGAGCGATGAACCTAGGGTCTTCGCCGGCCTCGACCATTCTCGCGAGGTAGTGCAAGGCCGCGTCGACATCGCTGCCTCGAACCGACTTAATAAAGGCGCTGATCACGTCGTAATGCTGATCACCATTAGCGTCGTATCGCACCAAGGCTCGATCAATCGAGGCCTCAACGTCGTGCAGGGTAATTAGGGCCTTGCCCGACTCTGAGCCGGCTAAGACTGCCTGAGCAGCTGCCTCGAGAATAGTCAAGGCCTTCCTTGCGTCTCCCCCAGCCAATGCCGAAATTTGAGCTCTAACCTCATCATCCAAGCTGACTCGCCCCTTGAGCCCTCTCGGGTCATCTGCGGCTCGCTGAATCAGAGTCTGCAGATCCTCATCGGATATCGGGTTGAGAGTTAGCAACAAAGACCTAGATAGAAGTGGGCTTATCACAGAGAAGCTCGGATTTTCAGTGGTGGCCGCTATTAGCACAACCCAGCCGGCTTCAACGGCAGGCAGTAAGACATCCTGCTGCGCTTTCGAGAAGCGATGAATCTCGTCTAGAAACAGAATCGTGCTTACGCCAAATGACTCCCGGTCTTGCCTGGCGCGATCGATAGCTTCGCGAACATCCTTAACGCCGCTGGTAACCGCGCTGAGTTCTGCAAACTGTCTCTGACTGGTGAGCGCGATGACCTTAGCAAGAGTGGTTTTTCCGGTGCCAGGCGGACCCCAGAGCACAACGCTTGTAGAACTGGCAAAACTGCGTTGGTCTTCTGGCTGAGCTAGCTGATAGAGCGGCGACCCTTTGCGAAGGATGTGCTCCTGACCGACAATCTCGCTCAGATTCGTTGGTCGCATGCGAGCGGCAAGTGGTGCCAGACCCTCAAACATGCTTTCGCTCATTCATCCAGATTACCCGTCAGAATCTGACCCAAGGATGCGTAAAATTGGCAAGGGTAATTATCTGGAGGAAATCTTGGCGTCGAAAAAGAAGCAGCAAAACCTATTCAGCAGCACTTCTGGCAAGTTGGCCGAATACGAACAAAAGCAGTTGCAGCGCGAGAAGCAAGCTCTTCGCAAAAGGCGCGATAACAGGATTGCCTTGGTGGCGGGTCTCGCAGTTCTTGCTCTCACCGTAACTTCTCAACTGATCTGGTCTTCGATGCAGGTGTCACAGGTTGTTGAAGCAGAACCATCGGCGACTCCGACCCCTACGCCTAGTCAGACAAACTCAGCCTTAGTGCCAGACCCCGCGATTGCCGAGGGCCGCGTTTGGACCGGTTCGATGATGGTCAACGATGCAAAGCTCTCAATCGAGCTCTTTGGTGACAGGGCACCTCAGGCAACGGCAAACTTTATCGACCTAGCCCGCAAAGACTTCTTCAAGAATGTTTCGTGCCACAGGTTGACCACCTCTGGTCTCTTCGTTCTTCAGTGCGGAGACCCGACGGGCACCGGAACCGGAGGACCTGGTTACAGTTTCGGTCCGATTGAGAATGCCCCGGCCGCCACCGCAGCCGGAACAGCGGTCTATCAGACCGGAGTCTTGGCAATGGCCAATTCTGGATCGCCGTACTCAAATGGCTCTCAGTTCTTCATCGTCTACGCCGATACTTCGCTATTGCCCGACTACACGGTGTTTGGTCGAATCACTTCTGGCCTTGACGGCTTGAAGCCAATCATCGACGCGGGTGTTCAACCGGACTCAGGCCGACAGGGCGATGGAAAACCAGTTGTCGAAACCAAGTTGGGCGACATAGTTCTAAACTAATCAAGTCGTAAACGAACGCGAGAGCGTCTAGCAAAAGGAGCTAACCATGTCAGCAAACAAATTCGGAAGAGTCGACGCAGAGAATAACGTTTACGTTTTTGAACTTGGTTCTGAGCGCAAAGTCGGACAGTATCCAAAAGTTTCTGCAGAAGCCGCAATGGCATTCTTCGAGACAAAGTTCGCCGACCTCGAAGCACAGGTAAGAATCCTTGAGCAACGCATCAAGAGCAATGTCGTAGCGAGCAATCTCATGTCGCAGTTCAAGAAATTGACTGCAGACTTGGTCGCCCCAAACGCCGTTGGCGATCTTAACTCGCTTCGCACCAGAGTGGCTGCTCTAGAGGCGAAAATCAACGAGCTTTCTGCTCAGCGCAGCGCAGCGAACAAAGAGGCAGCTGTCGCAGCACTAAAGTCGAGGCTAGATCTCGCCGAAGCGGCAGAAGCGATTGCCAACCAAGATTCGACAAAGACCCAGTGGAAGCAATCATCCGAGAAGATGGCAGAGCTATTCGTGCAATGGCAGGCTGTTCAAAAATCTGGTCCAAAAGTTTCGAAGGCAGACGCTGACCCAATCTGGAAGCGTTTTTCTGTAGCTCGCACCAAATTTGAAGCAGGTAAGCGCGCTTTCTTTGCGGGTATCGACTCTGCAAACAAAGCTGTTCGAGCGAACAAGGTTGAAATAGTCGAGCAAGCAGAGAAGCTTGCCACCGGTGGCTCTGATGCCACTAGCGAATACCGCAAACTTCTAGACGCTTGGAAAGCTGCCGGGCGCACTCCTGGAAAGTCTGATGACGCACTTTGGGTTCGATTCAAGGCTGCGGGCGACGCTATTTACGCAGCACGTCAGGTTACTGCTGCCAGCGAAAGCGGTGAACAGGGTGCAAACCTGGCCGCCAAACTCGAGTTGCTCAAGACCTACTCGAGCATCGACCCGAGTTCTGGCCTAGAGGCCGCGAAGAAGTCGCTACAAGAACTTCAGAAGAAGTGGGAAAAGATTGGCAAGGTTCCTAAAGACAAGATCCGCGAGGTTGAAGACAAGCTTCGTGCAATCGAGTCTCGGGTTAAGGCTGCGGAACAAGATCAGTGGCGCAAGAGCGACCCTGCATCTATCGATAGAAGCAATTCAGTTATCTCGCAGCTCGAGACGGCCATTGCAAAACTTGAGTCAGAGTTAGTCAAGGCGACTGCATCTGGTGACAAGAAGAAAATCGACAACGCAACCGAGGCGCTAGAAGCTCGCAAGGCATGGCTCGCAACCGTCAAGGCTTCAGCCAACTAGCTCTAACCGTTGTTTACTCGATAAACGTCGTAGACGGCTTCGATTCGACGCACGGCATTCAATAGGTGCTCAAGCGTATTGGCGTCACCCATCTCAAAGACGAATCGACTTAGAGCAACTCTGTCGCTTCGAGTAGATACCGAAGCTGACAAGATGTTCACGTGGTGTTCGCTAAGCACTCGGGTTACGTCACTTAAAAGCCCCGATCTATCGAGCGCTTCAATCTGAATTTGCACTAGGAACAGCGACTTGGAGTTTGCTGCCCACGAGACCTCCATGAGTCTCTCTGGCTCGAGGCGCAGTTGCTCGACATTGCGACAATCGTCGCGGTGCACTGACACTCCGCTTCCGCGAGTTACGAAGCCAATTATCTTGTCGCCCGGAACCGGAGTGCAGCAGCGGGCGAGCTTTGCCATCACGTCTGCATCTCCCCTGACCAAAACGCCAGCAGAAACCTGGCGTCCGCTGTTTGCCGAGCGCGGTTTGGTCGGTAGCTCAAATACGGCCTCTGCCGCATCTGAATCGGTCGCAAGAGAGGCCGTGAGTTTCTCAACCACCTGTTGGGCCGAGACATGGTTCTCACCAACCGCGGCAAAGAGCGACTCAACATCAGAAAGCTTCAAATCTTGCGCGAGCGAGAGAAGCGATTCGCCAGACATCATCTTTTGAAGCGGCAAGTTGTGCTTGCGTAACGCCTTAGCAATTGATTCCTTGCCCTGCTCAATGGCATCTTCGCGTCGCTCAGCACTGAACCACTGCTTAATCTTGGCCCTTGCCCGTGGTGACTTTGTGAAAGAGAGCCAGTCTTTAGATGGTCCGGCTTCGACAGACTTGCTCGTGAAGATCTCGACAACGTCACCCGAATTCAAGGGTGTCTCAAGCGGCACGAGTCGCCCGTTGACCTTAGCCCCCATGGTGCGATGGCCAACATCCGTGTGAACCGCATAGGCGAAGTCAACCGGCGTTGCACCGCCCGTGAGACCGATTACCTTGCCCTTCGGAGTGAATACGTAAACCTCTTTGGCACCAATTTCGAATCGTAGCGAGTCTAAGAATTCGCTCGGGTCTTGAGTCTCGGCCTGCCAGTCGGTGAGGTGTTTGAGCCAGGTTAGATCTTCGTCGGCAACCTCTCCGGTCTTTCCGGCCTGCTCCTTGTATTTCCAGTGGGCAGCAACACCGTACTCGGCGCGCTGATGCATTTCTTGGGTGCGAATCTGAATCTCAACGGTTCTGCCCTTTGGCCCGATAACTGTTGTGTGCAGAGACTGGTAGAGATTGAACTTCGGCATCGCGATGTAATCCTTGAATCGGCCAGGAACCGGATTCCAGCGCGCGTGAATTGCGCCGAGCACCGCGTAGCAGTCGCGAATAGAGCTCACTAGAACACGAATTCCGACCAGGTCATAGATGTCATCGAACTCACGACCCCGAACCACCATCTTCTGATAGATCGAGTAGAACTGCTTTGGCCTGCCGGCAACGCTGCCCTTGATCTTGTTCTCGCGCAGGTCCTCATCAATCTCACTGAGAATCGAAGCTATGAACTCCTCGCGCTGAGGTGCGCGCTGAGCGACGAGATTTACGATCTCTTCGTAAACCTTCGGATAAAGAACTGAGAAAGAAATGTCTTCGAGTTCCCACTTGATTGTGCTGATACCGAGTCGATGCGCAAGCGGAGCGTAAATCTCCAGAGTTTCTTGAGCCTTTCGTCTCGCCTGTTCTGGAGGCACAAATCCCCAGGTTCTAGCATTGTGAAGGCGATCTGCAAGTTTGATAACTAGAACACGGATGTCTTTCGACATGGCGACAACCATTTTGCGAACCGTTTCGGCCTGTGCGTGGTCGCCAAACTTCACCTTGTCGAGTTTGGTTACACCATCGACCAACATGGCTACCTCTGGCCCGAAATCTTTCTCGAGCTGCGCAAGCGAATAGTCGGTGTCTTCTACCGTGTCGTGCAGCAGGGCAGCGGCAAGGGTTATCGGGCCGATGCCTAGTTCGGCCAAAATCTGAGTTACCGCGAGCGGATGCGTGATGTATGGCTCACCGCTCTTGCGCAATTGCTCGCGATGCGCAAGTTCGGCGGCTACGAAGGCACGCTCAATGATAGAAACGTCACTCTTTGGGTGATTTAGCTTGACCAGTCGAGTTATTTCGCCGAGCGCGGCTGTGTAAGCTCCATGCTTCGAAAACAGCCTCGGTAACATGCCCTTTAGGCTGCCGATGCTTGTCGTCGGGGTTGGATCGCTCACGACTTACTCCTATGACTAGGAAACAAGCCTAACGACTAGCGATAACTTTCTTGGCTGCCTCAAGATACTTCTTCTCACCCTCGCGCATGTGCGAGTAGACAGGGGCTGCGATAAAGATCGACGAGTAGGTGCCAACAATCATTCCAATGAACAGCGCCAAAGCGATGTCTCTGAGGGTTCCAGCGCCGAGCAGTACCGCACCTATGAACAAAATCGAGGCAACTGGCAGTACCGCCACCACGGATGTGTTGATCGAACGCACAAGTGTCTGGTTTACGGCCAGGTTGATTCGTTCGGCGAGCGTACTGGTTTCGCTGAACTCAACCTCGAAAGTGTTCTCTCTGATCTTGTCGAAAACCACCACGGTGTCGTAAAGCGAGTAGCCGAGAATCGTCAAGAAGCCGATGACAGCCGCCGGGGTTACCTCGAAACCTAAAGCTCCATAGATGCCGGCGGTAAGAATGAGGTCGTGAAAAAGGGCGATCATGGCGGCAAATGACATCTTTAGGGTTCTAAAGTAAATCGCCATCAACACGAAAGCCATGAGAATAAAAACGAGTAGACCCAAAAAGGCCTTGCTCGTGATGTCTGCTCCCCAGTTTGCTCCAATGAACGAACTAGCGACGCCAGACGAGTTGATGTTGAAGGCGTTAGCCAAAGCAACTCGAACCTCTTCAGACTCAACCGGAGACAGCTGCTCTGTCTGAACTCGAAGGTCGCTGGCTCCTACTGCAGTTACCACGGGGTTGGTCTCGGGGACAACATCCCGAACTGCATCGATGGCAACACGCTGTTGGCTCTGGTCAACTCCGCTAACTCTAAACTCCGAGCCGCCTCTGAATTCAATACCGAAATTGAATCCGCCGCGAGCGACCGGAAGTGCAACCGCAAGAATAACCATGACGATAGAGATGATGTAGAAAATCTTGCGCCGACCAACGAAGTCGATTGAGCGAGCACCGCTGTAAAGATCGTTTCCGAAGTTACTGAATTTTGCCATTAGCTCTTCGCTCCATTTTCATTGGCTTCTGCGAGTTTGCGCTCTGCAATCGTCTGGCGTTTCTCGGCCTCTTTAGACGCTTTGCCGCGCTTCGCTTCGCTTACGCGATCTGAGACGCTGAATTTTCCGCGACCCAGATACATCGCTCCACCTATAGCCTTCGAATCGAAACCCGACCACTTATGACCGGAGCTGAAGAACTTTCGTTGCGCTAGCACTTGAAGAATCGGGTGCGTGAAGAGAACTACGACTGCAAGGTCAACAAGCGTTGTAAGGCCGAGAGTGAACGCGAAGCCCTTCACGCTACCGACGGTTAGCGAGAAGAGAACCACAGCGGCAAGAAGGCTGACCGCGTCCGAAACAAGGATGGTTCGAATCGCGCGAGACCATGCGGCATCAACCGCGGTGCTGAGTGAGCGGCCGTCACGCAGCTCGTCTCGAACACGCTCAAAGTAGACGATGAACGAGTCGGCCGTGATACCGATGGCCACGATCAAACCGGCTACACCAGAGAGCGAGAGGCGGTATCCCTGACGCCATGAAAGCAAAGCAATCAACAGATAGGTCAGCACGGCTGCCACAAGTAACGAACCGACAGTCACAACGGCAAGTGCGCGGTACTGGAATAGCGAATAGATGACAACGAGCAATAGGCCGATGAGACCGGCCAAGAGACCGCTGCGAAGCGATTCGCTTCCGAGGGTTGCCGAGATGTTTTCTTGGCTCTGAACTTCAAAGCCGATCGGTAGCGAGCCGTACTTCAGCTGGTCAGCCAGCGACTGCGATGACTCCTTGGTGAAACCACCGGTGATCTGCGCCTCACCATTGGTGATGACAGCCTTGGCCGCAGGGTCGGTGATTACGTAACCATCAAGGGTCACCGCAAACTGGTTGCGCGGTGTTTCTAACGGAAACAGTCGTGAGGTGACCGCACTGAAAATCGATGTTCCCGCACCGTCAAATACCAGGTTGACTGCCCACTCGTTGGTAGAGGCACCGGTCTGTGTAGTGATGGTTCCGGCTGTGGCATCTGAAATGTTGGTTCCGTCGAGTTCTACCGGACCAAGAATGTACTTCTGAAAACGCCCAGTGTCACAAGTGATAAGCGGTGCCTTCATGTCGTCGACCTGGCCAGGTGCTCTGAACTGTGTCGAGCAATCGAAAGCATCAAACTGTCTGCGCAACTCGGGTGTGATCCAGTTCAAGTCGCTTCCGTTTGTCGGCGCGATACTTGGCTGCGTCGCCGGCTGATTTGGTGTTGCACTAGCCGACGGGCTTGCAGTTGCAGTTGCGTCGCCACCAACTTGTGCGGCTGTGCCGGCCGAAGCTAGTAGCACAGCTCTGAACTCAAGTTTTGCGCTGCTCTTGATCAACTGAAGGGTTGTCTCAGAAGGTGTTCCTGGAATCTCAACGACAATGTTGGCATTTCCTGAGGTGGTGATAGTCGACTCCGAGACACCGGTTGAGTCAACACGCTGACGAATAATTCCGACGGCCTGGTTCAACTGCTCGGTTGAGACGGTTTCACCTTCGGCAACCGTTGGAGAAAGGATGATTGAAGTTCCGCCCTGAAGGTCAAGAGCCAACTCGGGAGTAAAAGCAGCACCAGGTTGATTGGTGGCAACGCCGATTCCGATTAAGCCAGCACAGGTGACAAGAAGTGCGAGCATCCATGCAAGTTTCTTGCGCGCCGGTTTAGTTACAGATGAAGCCAATTTGAATCCTTCGCTTACTTTGCGGTCTTTTTGGCTGCAGGCTTTGTAGCAGCGACTGGCTTAGTGCTTTGCTCTGACTTTGCAGTGGTCTTCTTCGCCTTTGCTTCCGGTACCGAAACAATCTCTCGAACGGCAAGCTTGATGACGCTCAGTTTTGTGCCAGGGGTGGTCTCAATTACCAGTCGGTCACCGTCGATTGACTTAATCTCGCCGTAAATGCCGCTGGTAAGCATGACGTTCGCGCCAACAGCGATAGAAGACTGCAGTTCTTCGGCCTGCTTCTTGCGCTTTTGATTGCTGCGGAACATGAAGACGATTAGCACAGCTAGCGCCGCAAAAAGAAACAGAGAGTCCAAAATTGCCTACCTTTAAGCTTCAAGACGCGATGGCGCCTAGGCAATTATAGGCGAAACTGGCCCGTCAGCGCCCTAGTTTGAGCCTTCGGGTGCCTTGAAACCGAGATGAGCGTAGGCCAAAGCAGTAGCTTGCCTGCCCTTCGGAGTGCGAATGACTAGGCCGCTGCGAACCAGAAACGGTTCCACGACAGACTCCACGGTCTCTTGATCTTCGCCAACCGAAACCGAGATTGTCGACAGACCAACAGCCCTGCCGGCGTAACTGGTGCAAAGAACCGTCAAAACCTGCCTGTCAAGTCGATCGAGACCGAGCGAATCGACTTCATATAGCTCGAGTGCCTTATTGGCCACCTCAAGCGATATCTCGCTTGAGTTGTTGACTAGTGCAAAGTCTCTAACCCGTCGAAGCAGGCGATTGGCTATTCGAGGTGTTCCCCTGCTTCTGCTCGCGATTGCGAATAGCGCATCTGGAGTCAGCGCGACAGAAAGAACCTCTGCCGTTCTGCCAACCACCTGGCTTAGCTCCTGTTGCGAATAAAACTCTAAATTTGCGGTGAAGCCGAATCGGTCTCTGAGTGGGCTGGCGAGAACACCCGAGCGTGTTGTTGCTCCAACAAGAGTGAACGGTGCAATTTCAAGCGAAACACTTGTCGCACCTGGCCCCTTGCCAACCATCACGTCGATGCGAAAATCTTCCATGGCAAGGTAAAGCATCTCTTCTGCCGATCTTGCCATTCGGTGTATTTCATCGATGAACAGAACTTCACCCGGAAGTAGTGATGACAGAACCGCTGCGAGATCTCCGGAATGCTGAATCGCGGGACCGCTCGTGTGTCTAAGGCCGCTACCCGATTCTCTTGCCACAATCATGGCAAGGGTTGTCTTACCTAATCCCGGTGGCCCAGCTAGCAGCATGTGATCTGCAACTCGTTCTTGCATTTTCGCTGCGTCGAGAATCAGGGTCATCTGCTTACGAACATTTTCTTGACCGACAAATTCAGTTAGCGACTGGGGTCGCAACGAGGCTTCAAAAGCTAACTCGTTAGGTTCTTGGTTCGAATCTGTTAGATCGCTCACTGCTTGGCACCAAGAATTGCTAGACATTCGCGAATCAAATCACCGAATGGTTTATCTGCACGAGTCTTGAGAACCTGCCTAACAACTGGTTCAGCAACCCTCTCGGCCCAACCAAGACTCTGCATTGCGGCAAGCAAGTCGCCTGAGTCAGTGCTGTTGGTCTCCATTGCACTGAGTTTCCCCGAGAGGCTAACGACAATTAGCTTGGCGGTCTTGGCCCCGATTCCGACAACGCGCTGAAATGCTGATGCGTCGTCGTTTGCGACAGCATTGGCGATTTCGGCTGGCGAAAGAGTTGAGATGGCGGCAAGTGCCGTCTTGGGCCCAACGCCAGAAACGCTGCGCAGGTGGTCGAACAGCGAAATCTGTTCGGCATCCTCGAAACCAAACAAGACGAAAGCGTCTTCGCGCACGATTAGTGAGGTGAAAACCCTTGTTTTCTCACCAATGGAAACCCTGGCAGCCAAAGAGTTTGGCACCATGACGCTAAAACCAACGCCGGCCACATCTAGCACGAGCGAGTTCAGTCCCTTTACGAGAACGGTTCCATTGAGCGAAGCAATCACGCCAAAAGACTAACTAACCCTTAGTTCTTTTCTTGGATGCCACCTCGGCGCTTTGCCAAGCCAATTGAGCGGGGGTTTGATCGCCAACTGCAATAACGGTGCTCGACCGCCATCCGGCGGTAATCGCGATTGCTAGGGCGTCGGCCGAGTCGGCCGGTTTTGGAATCTCATCGAGGCCAAGAAGCTTGGCAACCATGACGCCTACCTGCTGCTTGGAGGCTCTGCCAGAGCCGGTGACAGCTGCCTTAACTTCGGTCGGGGTATGCATTTGCACTGGTATTGAGCGGCGGGCAGCGAGCAACATCGCGACACCTGAAATCTGCGCTGTTCCCATCACGGTTCGCAAGTTCTGCTGAGAGAAGACTCTTTCAATCGCGATTAAATCAGGATTGGTTCGTTCAATAATTTTCTCAAGAGCGATAGATAGCTCAAGAATTCGCTGCGGTAGATCGGCGTCAGAAGCTGTTCGAAGTGTCTCAACAGAAACGAACGTCACTTTTCTATTTGCGGCAACTTCAACAACGGCAACACCGCAGCGAGTAAGGCCAGGGTCAATGGCCATAACTCGCCGCGTATATCTAGCCAAGTTGCGACGCAACCTCGGCGGTCATGTCGAAGTTTGAGTAAACGCTCTGCACGTCGTCAAGATCTTCAAGAGCATCAATCAAATCGATAACCTTGCGAGCCGTATCGACGTCAACCTGAATTGGCATCGATGACACAAACTCGGCGTCTGCGCTCTCGTAGTCGAGGCCAGCCTGCTGAAGTGCCGAACGAACTTTGACCATGTCGCTAGGGTCGGTTGTCAAAACAAACTGCTCCCCCCTGTCTTCAAGATCTTCAATGCCAACCTCGAGAACGGCTTCGAGAATCGAATCTTCGGTTGTCGCCTCGTTCTTTGCGACAACGATCACGCCTTTGCGGCTGAATTGGTAAGACACCGAACCTGGGTCTGCCATGGTTCCAGCGTTTCGCGATACTGCGAGACGAACTTCGGCAGCGGCGCGATTCTTGTTGTCGGTTAGGCACTCGATGAGAAGAGCTACGCCGTTTGGGCCATAACCCTCATACATGATCGTCATGTACTCGACCGCATCTGCGCCGACACCCGAACCTCGCTTGATTGCCCGCTCAATGTTGTCGTTTGGCAGAGAACTCTTGCGACCCTTCTGAACCGCGTCGTAGAGCGTTGGATTGCCGGCTAGATCTGGGCCACCGAGCCTTGCGGCTACCTCAATGTTTTTGATGAGCTTGGCGAATAGCTTTGCGCGCTTGCCATCGATAGCGGCCTTCTTGTGTTTGGTTGTAGCCCATTTGGAATGGCCAGACATAATGCTCCCTGGTAAATCGTCTCTGCGAGAAGTTTAGTTTGAGCGTGAGCTAGATGGTGTCAATCAACAACTGATGAACGCGTGCATCGCCGTAAATCTCGGGGTGAAACGAAATGCCGATTACCTTGCCTTGCTTGACCCCAACGATTTGTCCACTCGGCAGAGTGCTAATCACCTCAACTGATTCGCCAACCGAGTCGACGATTGGCGCTCGAATGAACGCGGCCTTGATTGACCCTTCGATTCCACTGACAGAAAGTTCGGTCTCGAACGAGTCGTTCTGGTTTCCGAAGGCATTTCTGCGAACCGATATATCGAGCCCACCGAACGATTGTTGGCCGCTTGCAGGGTCAAGTATTTCTCGGGCTAGCAATATGAGCCCAGCGCAGGTTCCCAAAACTGGAAGGCCAGAAGCAATAGATTTTCTCAGCGGCTCGGTCATGCCAAAAACTTCGGCGAGTTTGAAGATGGTAGTCGATTCACCACCTGGAATCACCAGTGCTTCGACTAATTCGAGCTCGTCTGGCTTTCGAACTTCAATGACTTTGCACCCGAGTGACTCAAGGGCAACAACGTGTTCCCTAACGTCACCCTGAAGTGCGAGCACACCTATGGTGTGATTTACCAACCGCGGTCGGCCAATCGGTGCGGAGCAGGAATGTCCTTGACGTTGATGCCAACCATGGCTTCACCGAGTCCTCGACTAGCGGAGGCAAGAACGTCGGGGTCGTTGAAGAATGTTACGGCCTTAACAATCGCTTTGCCTCTTGCAACCGGATCACCAGACTTGAAAATTCCTGAACCAACGAAAACGCCATCAGCGCCCATTTGCATCATCAACGCTGCGTCGGCTGGAGTTGCAACGCCACCGGCGGTGAACATAACAACCGGAAGCTTGCCTGTTCGTGCAACTTCACAAACTAGATCGTAAGGAGCCTGCAATTCTTTCGCCGCAACATAGAGCTCGTCTTCTGACTTCGCGGCAAGCGAGCGGATCTCTCCAAGAATCGTGCGAATGTGCTTCATCGCCTCAGAAACGTCGCCGGTGCCGGCCTCGCCCTTTGAGCGAACCATGGCTGCACCTTCGGTGATGCGGCGAAGAGCTTCACCGAGGTTGGTTGCGCCGCAAACAAACGGAGTTGTGAACTTTGTTTTATCGATGTGGTTGACGTAGTCAGCCGGTGACAAAACTTCTGATTCATCGATGTAGTCGACGCCGAGCGACTGAAGAATCTGCGCCTCAACGAAATGGCCAATGCGGGCCTTCGCCATCACCGGAATCGACACGGCACTTATGATTCCGTCGATCATGTCTGGGTCGCTCATTCGAGCAACGCCACCCTGAGCGCGGATGTCGGCTGGAACGCGCTCGAGAGCCATAACAGCCACAGCGCCTGCGTCTTCGGCGATTTTGGCCTGATCGGGGGTAACCACATCCATGATTACACCGCCCTTAAGCATCTCTGCTAGGCCGCGCTTGACTAGTGGGCTACCGGTATTTGATTTTGGCTCGTTCATGCCTTTTATCCTAAACCTGTCTGCAGCAGCTGCTGGCTATAAATTCAACCAGGCAGCGGCAAGTTCTTCGCGAACCTCTCCCAATAGGCGAGGAATGGCCTTGGTTTCGGCGATTATCGGAAAGAAGTTCGAGTCATTGCGCCAGCGCGGCACGATGTGTTGGTGAAGGTGTCCAGCGATGCCCGCTCCGGCAACCTCGCCCTGGTTCATGCCTATGTTGAATCCGTGACTGCGACTCACGTTGCCAAGAACCTTCATAGCCTGCTGGGTAAGCAAACCGATCTCAGCAACCTCTTCTGGCGTTGCCTGATCGTAGGTAGCGATGTGACGGTAGGGACAAATGAGTAGATGTCCGGAATTGTATGGAAATAGATTCAGAATTACATAGGCGCGCTGCCCGCGGTAGACAATGAGTGACTCTTCATCTGAGTTAGCTGTAGCCAGGCAGAATGGACAATTATTTTCCGAAGGCTGCTGCCCCTCTTTGATGTAAACGAGGCGATGTGGCGTCCAAAGATGTTGAAAAGAACTCGGCACACCTGGAAGCTCGTGAGAGTTTTGCAAACTACACCTGCGATTTGGTTACTATCGATTGCAGAATTCGCTCTATGGCCTTCTGAACCGGAACACCGTTCTCTTGCGAACCATCCCTGAATCTAAAACTGACGGCTCCCGAGTCGCGGTCTTGACCACCCGCGATTAACATGAACGGCACCTTGGCTTTGGTGTGGTTCAGAATCTTCTTTTGCATACGGTCATCGCCGCGATCAACTTCAACCCTGACGCCATTCGCCTTCAACTGCTCAGCAATCTCATCGAGGTAATCGACAAATTCATTGGCCACAGGGATGCCTACAACTTGCACGGGCGCAAGCCATGGCGGGAAGTGACCGGCATAGTGCTCGGTGAGAACACCAAAGAATCTTTCAATTGAACCGAAGAGCGCACGGTGAATCATGATTGGACGCTGGCGCGAGCCATCGGCGGCCGTGTATTCGAGATCGAAGCGCTGAGGAAGCGTGAAGTCGAGTTGAATTGTCGACATTTGCCAGGTTCTGCCGATTGCGTCTCGCGCTTGAACCGAAATCTTCGGGCCATAGAAAGCGGCACCACCCGGATCTTGGATGAGCTCTAAACCGGATTTCTTGGCAACACTTTCTAATGTTGTTGTTGCGAGTTGCCATATGGCGTCATCGCCAACGAACTTGGGATTTCCGTCTTCTTTTGTCGAAAGTTCTAGGTAGAAGTCATTCAAGCCGTAATCGCGCAGCAAGCCGAGAACGAAATCGAGCACGCTGCTCAGCTCGGCCTCCAGAGTTTCTGGGGTAACAAAAAGGTGTGCGTCGTCTTGAGTCATTCCCCTGACGCGGGTGAGGCCATGCAGAGTTCCACTCTTTTCATAGCGGTATACCGATCCGAACTCAAACAATCGCATAGGCAAATCACGGTAGCTTCTGCCCTGAGACTTGAAAATCAAAATATGAAAAGGGCAGTTCATCGGCTTCAGGTAGTAATCCTGACCCTGCTTGCGAACAATGCCTTCGGCATCAACCTCTTCATCTAGTTTCATCGGTGGGAACATGCCGTCTGCGTACCACTGCAAATGCCCAGAGGTTTCGAAAAGATTCGACTTCGTGATGTGTGGCGAATAGACAAATTCGTAGCCCGATTGCTCGTGCCTTTGGCGAGAGTAGTCCTCCATGACTTTTCTCATAGCGCCACCCTTCGGGTGGAAGACCGCTAGACCCGAGCCAATCTCATCTGGAAATGAGAACAGGTCGAGTTCTTGGCCGAGCCTTCTGTGGTCGCGCTTCGCCGCTTCCTCGAGTCGCTCCTGATGGGCCCTGAGATCATCCTTGCTAGACCAGGCTGTGCCGTAGAT
>CAEZXK010000006.1_pt1 | contig 50688 bp, 49 predicted proteins | sample 7265231 | NCBI WGS metagenome assembly CAEZXK01 (sample SAMEA6813906, study PRJEB35770) | uncultured Rhodoluna sp. | biome: Freshwater; feature: Freshwater reservoir; material: water | place: Czech Republic | collected 2015-11-04 | depth 0.5m m | reverse complement strand
CGCTGTGAAAGCTCTGCACCTCTAAAGAAGTTTCCGCCACCGACAACAATCGCTACTTCGGCGTGCTTGGCACCTTCGGCGATTTCGCGGGCCATTTCGGCCACGATGTCTGGGTTGACCCCGAGGGTTCCCCCGCCAAAAGCCTCACCAGAAAGCTTGAGCAATACGCGACGCTTTTTACCTGGCAATTGGTCCTCCTTGGCTTTGTTTCCACCTCTATCCTAGGCGGGCAAAAGAAAAAGGCCCGGCCAAATGGCCGAGCCTTCATCTGTGGTTTGGGGTTTAGGCACCCACACGCATGCGTGCGAAAGCCGAAACGGTGATGCCGGCGTTTTCGAGAACCTTGGCAACCGACAACTTGTTGTCTTTTGCGAAGTCTTGCTCGACTAGAACGTTCTCTTTGAAGAAGCCGTTAACGCGGCCTTCGACGATCTTGGTCAAAGCAGCCTCTGGCTTGCCCTCGTTGCGAGCGGTCTCTTCTGCGATGCGACGCTCGGTTGCAACAACCTCTGCGCTGATCTCATCGCGGCTAAGAGCTGTTGGAGAGAAAGCTGCGATGTGCACTGCAACATCGTGAGCGGTCTCGGCATCGCTGCCCGAGTAAGCAACCAAAACGCCAACCTGTGGAGGCAGGTCTTTGCTGGTGCGGTGCAGGTAAGCGTCAACTGCGTCACCTTCGGCAACTGCAACGCGGCGAAGTTCTACCTTCTCGCCCATGATTGCGGCTTCGTCGTTGATTGCGTCAGCAACCGACTTGCCATCCATGTTTGCGGTTAGGGCAGCCTCGAGAGACTTAGCTCCACCAGCAACAATTGCATCGGCAACCTTGTCGGCTAGCGCGATGAACACCGGGGTCTTTGCAACGAAGTCGGTCTCGCAAGCGAGTTCGACCAACCAACCGGTTCCGCCGACAACACGAGCAACGATTAGACCGTTGCTGGTGGTGCGACCTTCGCGCTTGGTAACGCCCTTGAGTCCCTTGAGACGAAGAACTTCCATGGCCTTGTCAACGTTGCCATCGGCCTCGTCGAGTGCGCCCTTGCAGTCCATCATTCCGGCGCCGCTCTTCTCGCGAAGCGCCTTTACATCTGCGGCTGTGTAGTTTGCCATTTATTTAACCTCTTCTGAAGCAACAACCTCTGCTGCTTCGTTCGGTGCCTCAACTGCAACTTCTGCCGCTGGTGCGCTCTGCTCTAGCAATTCGCGCTCCCACTCGGCTAGAGGCTCTGCAGCTTCTTCTGGCTTTGCGTGACGTGCGATGAGACCCTCGGCAACTGCATCAGCAATTACGCGGGTTAGAACCTGAACCGAACGAATTGCATCGTCGTTTCCTGGAATACCAATGGTGACCTCGTCTGGGTCACAGTTGGTGTCGAGAATTCCGATAACAGGAATTCCAAGCTTCTTCGCCTCGGTGATTGCGAGGTGCTCTTTGTTGGTGTCTACAACCCAAATGACCGAAGGGGTCTTTGTGATGTTGCGAATACCACCGAGTGACTTGTCGAGCTTGTCGCGCTCACGGCGAAGAATAAGTAGTTCCTTCTTGGTTAGACCGGTCTTGGTCGCTCCGCTGAAGTCCATAACTTCGAGTTCCTTCAGACGTGCAAGACGCTTCTGAATGGTTCCGAAGTTGGTAAGAAGTCCACCCAACCAACGCTGGTTGATGTAAGGCTGGCCAACGCGAAGTGCCTGCTCGGCAATCGCTTCTTGAGCCTGCTTCTTGGTTCCAACGAACAAAACAGATCCGCCGTGCGCAACAGTGTCGCGAACAAACTCGTATGCCTTGTCGATGTAGGTGAGTGACTTCTGCAAGTCAATAATGTAGATGCCTGAACGGTCGGTCAGAATGAAGCGACGCATCTTTGGGTTCCAGCGACGAGTCTGGTGTCCGAAGTGAACACCGGCATCGAGAAGCTGGCGAATTGTTACAACTGCCATTGCAGTTCTCCTTTTGGCGTGCGAGCACGCCCTCAGTTATTTGCGATCAAACGGTTGTTTGTCACACCTGGTGTCGCATCGAATTCGCACTAAAAATCAGTGACTGGAGAACTCGTATGTTGGTCGACACGCGAAGTCGGCACAGCAAAACCAAGGTCTCAAAAAGAGGTTTGATTTAGCGAATACCGCTAGACCTAAGCATAACAGCGCTATTCGGGCTCAGGCTAGAAAAGTTATCCACAGATTTGCCACGGATGAGCCCGGGAGCGCGAGTTTCAGGCAATCTCAATGAATGCACCCTCTGCGCCGAATCGTCTTCACCAGGGCAATGGCCGTGGCCATGCTCAGCCTTGCCCTTTGGCAGCATCAATCCAGTTCAGGCTCGGCTCTCAGCACCGAAGCAACTGAAAACAATGCGCTCCAGGAATCCTGGCAGGTTCCGCTGGCTGCCCCGATTCACCTCATCAACCCCTACCGACAGCCGAATAGCGACTATTCCGCTGGTCATCGGGGAATCGACTATCGGGTTTACGAGGGGCAGAGCGTTTTAGCGCCCACCGATGCCACGGTCTGGTTTGTTGGCAAGGTTGTCGACCGTGGTGTTCTTTCACTTCGCACTGCCTGGGGCGATCTTGTTGCCTTCGAACCTGTCTGCAGCGAACTGAAGCCCGGAGATCGCGTGAAAATGGGGCAACCGATCGCCTCGGTCTGCGCTGCAGACAGCGGTTATCGACAGCACTGCGAAGATCAACTTTGCCTGCACTTTTCACTTCGCGGCCCCGAAGGGTATCTTTCGCCAATTGTTCGAATCGGCGGGTACTCGCCCACGGTTTTGCTGCCGCTTAACGATTGAAGCGTTAGGCGCGAGGGTGGGCCTTCTGATAGCCGTCTCGCAAACGCTCAACGGATACGTGTGTGTAGATCTGGGTTGTTCCGAGACTTGCGTGGCCAAGCAATTCTTGAACCGCCCTGAGGTCTGCACCACCATCAAGCAAATGTGTTGCTGCCGAGTGCCTCAATGCGTGCGGACCAGTCGCGCCCGTTGGTGTGCCATCGGTAAGTGAAGCCACCAGCGCATAAACCTGACGCACGCCGAGTCTTTGGCCACGAGAGTTAATCAGCAGCGCCTGCCCGCTCTTCTCATTTAGAAACTGAGCTCGACCTTCGGAAATCCATGTGTCTAGAGCTTCTCGGGCCGGTGCCCCAAATGGAACCATTCTTTGCTTCGAGCCTTTACCCATTACTCGCAAGATGTTGCGCCCGTAATCAACGTCTTCTAGGTTCAGGCCAACCAATTCGCTAACGCGACAACCGCTGGCGTAGAGAATTTCGATCGCCAACAAATCGCGCAGGGCGTTGGGATTATCTGGCGAAGCATTCTGCGAAAGAGTGTCGAAGATTTCTGCGAGCGTTTCGCGAGATACCACCTTCGGAAGTGTTCTTGAGGATTTTGGTGACTTTAGGCGTTGCGCAAAGTCAACCTCGACTAGGTCATTCTTCTTCAGCCATGCCGAGAATGAGCGAATCGCAGCACTCTTTCGGGCGAGAGTTGATTTTGCCAAGCCACTCTGATCTGCTGCGAAAAGCCAATCGCGAACATGGTCAAGATCAACCTGACCAACTTCACTTACCCCGAGTTTCTCAAGGAATGCAGCAAGATCGAGAACGTCGGTTTCGTAGGCCTTTACGGTGTTAGAAGAGTAACCGCGGGCAGACTGAAGATAGTCAGCGAATTCGTTCGCCGCCTGTTTCAAAACTTTGCCCATTGTCTAAGGGTAGTTTGAGCCAACCTCTATCCGTCTGTTTGACAAAGCCCAGTAAAGCAAGCTGCCCGAGAGCAATTTCGGTTTCTCGACTGGTAAGACCTGCTCTGCTAGCTATATCAGTTGCTGCGAGCGACTTTGAGCCCATGGCGTCGAGCGCTCTGGTCTCGAAAGCTCCCAGGCCAGCCAACTCGGGTTGAAACCAACCAGCCTTGCCAAGCGCAAGATCTGCCGCCTCATTCGGTGCACAGATGCTCGAAACCAGCCCCTCGCTGATTAGTCGATTGCATCCCGCAGAAGACTGGGAGGTGATCGGCCCCGGAACCGCACCTACTGGCCGGCCGAGCTCTATGGCGTGGGTGACAGTGTTGAGCGCACCGCTTCGTTGACCGGCTTCAATCACGATTGTGGCCGACGACATGGCCGCAATCAGTCGGTTGCGCTGCAAAAAGCGCCACTTGGTTGGGCTCGCACCTGGTGCTTGCTCGGCGACTACAGCACCACGATCGAGAATCTTCTCAAATAGCGAAGCGTTACCGCTTGGATAGAGCCGATCTATTCCTCCGGCCATGAAGGCTACAGTGACGAGCCCGTTGGCAATGGCGGCTCTATGAGCAATGGCATCAATGCCATAAGCGCCACCCGAGATAATCGGTAAATTGCGTGAACTGCAGTCGGTCACAATTTCACTCGTAACCCATTCTCCGTAGCCGGTGGCATTTCTTGAACCAACGACAGATAGCGAATCGGAAAATTCAAACAGCTCGATGTTTGAAGTCTTAACCCAGAGGCAGTGCGGTGATGCGTATTGCAAATCACCTAGCGCTGTAGGCCAATTTTGACTGAGTGGCGAAAGGATGATTGCCCCGTGCTTATGTGCCAAATCGAGTGCAGAAATCACATCGACCAATTTCAGTCTTGGTGACCAGCGCTGAAGCGCATCAGAATACGCGCTATCAAAATCTGTAAATCGACTAAGCAGTTCTTCAGAGCCATCGGCTTCTTTCAATCTTGAAAGAACTGCAGAGGTCGATGCTCGCTCTAGAAGCAGATCGAGCAGAACCTCGGGCGACAAACTTTTCATCAGCGCACCCGCAAACCTGTCTCCGGGTTCGGTTATCAGCGAGAAGGTGGCTCGAGCAAAGACACTCTCGATTTCACTCTCGGTTTCTGCACCGCTTAATCGAGAAACGAGTGAAGTAACCCTTGCGTCGTTGACTAAGAACCGCCTCACGCAGCTGCACCTGCTAGCCGCTCTGAGCCACGCATAGTCACTGCTCGGGCTATGTGGCTTTCATCAACTCGTTCACCAGCATCTAAGTCGCAAATGGTTTGGGCTAGACGCAGACATCGGTCGTAACCCCGCATGCTTATTGACCCGCGCTTGAGAGCGATATCGAGCAAGCGAGTGGCCTCTCGCGAAGCGGCGAACCTTTTGTGCAGAAGGCTGGCCGGAATCTGGGCGTTTAGCGAATAGCCGGTTCCGCTGAGTCGCTCAGCGGCTAGAGAGCGAGCCCGAATGACTCGCAGTCGAGCCTGTTCAGTGGTTTGGCGACCGGTTTCTTGGCGCGCCAGCAGCGCCTGGGTTGCGTTGATCGATTGAATCTGCAACCGAATATCGACGCGGTCGAGCAGCGGACCAGACAACTTATTGATGTAACGCTGCCTTGAGACCGCGGAGCAAATACAGCTAACTTTCGGATTCAACGCGTTTCCACAAGGGCAAGGATTCGCCGCCAGCAGAAGCTGAAACCTCGCCGGAAATCTCGCCGTGCCTGCTGCCCTGCTTATCGCTACCTCACCTGTTTCCAGTGCTTGCCTCAGCACTTCAAGGGCAGGTTGCTGAAACTCGGGTGCTTCATCTAGAAAAAGCACTCCGTTGTGAGCCAGAGAAACCAATCCCGGATTCGGTATTGATGTTCCGCCTCCAATTAGCGAAACGGCAGATGCCGTGTGATGAGGAGCTTCAAATGGCGGTCGAACAATTAGACCCGAACCAATAAGGCCTCGATTCTTTGCAATCGAGTGCACCGCCGTGGTTTCAACTGATTGCTCAAGACTGAGGTTGGGCAATAGGCTCGCGAATCGTTCGGCCATCATGGTTTTGCCAACGCCCGGCGAACCTATCATCAGCAGATGATGCCCACCGGCCGCAGCAATGACCAGGCTTTCAACAGCCGAATCTTGACCGTAGATATCTGCGATGTCCTTTTCTGATGATTGAGCAGGCGGTGTCTTCTCCACGTCAGGAAGAGTTACCACATCAACCGCACAGTCGTATCCGTGAATATTGACAACTTGCCGAAGGTTGTTTACTGGCAATACCTCAATCGAATTCACTAGCTTTGCCTCGGCGAAATTTGCGGCAGGAACGATCACGGTTGAGAACCCTGCGCTTCTCGCTGCCATTACGGCAGGCAAGACACCGTTAACCGGCTTGACAGATCCGTCTAGCGCAAGCTCTCCGATGTGAACGCACTCGGCGAGGCGAGATTTGGCGAACGGTTTGTTTGCGGCAAGCACCGAAACTGCAATTGCTAAATCAAAGCTAGAGCCGAACTTTGGAACCGCTGCCGGAGACAAGTTGACGGTGATCTTTCGCTGCGAAAGATTGAGCCCCGAGTTGACTATGGCCGCCCGAACTCGAGCAGTGGCCTCAGATAGTGACGCGTCAGGCAAGCCCACCAGAACAAAGCCAGGAAGATTGCTTGAGATATCGGCCTCGACCTCGACCACAGTGCCGGTTAGCCCAACCAGGCTGATTGCGTTGCTCTTCGCAAGGTGCATCAGAACACCTGCTTAAGGTGCTCGATGTTGACGCGGCCTCCAACAATGAGAACACTGATTGCGTCCAAGCGAACTTTGCCAAGGGAATAGCCCTGACCATGACACCATTGCGACACCAGTTTGCGCATGGTTTGCACCTTGCGTGTGGTTATGGCTTCAAACGGATGACCAAACCCGGTGCGAGTGCGAGTCTTGACCTCTGCGAAAACTAAGCAATCTCTGTCGCGCGCGACGATGTCGATTTCGCCACCGCTACCCCGCCAGTTGCGTTCGATAATTTCATAGCCGATTTTCTCAAGAAACTCTGCAGCGCGATCTTCGCCATATTTGCCGACGTTTTGATTTGAATTCACACAGCGATAATGGGCTAAATGTGATGCTGAAAGTTAGCAAACCTAAAATCTGTTAGTAAGTCGCCAAAACTCTAGTTGTTACTCGCCTACCGCGAATTCCTTTGGCAACTCGTATGCCTTGCCGCTGAGCTCTTCGACGTTGACGTCTTTGAAGGTCAGAACTCGAACGCTCTTCACGAAGCGGTCGGTGCGGTAGATGTCCCACACCCAAACATCTTGCATGTTCAGCTCGAAGTAAAAGTCGGTTGGGGTGTCAACGCGGTTTAGCGTGACCTCGTTGGCCAAATAGAAGCGGCGTTCGGTTTCAATTACAAACTTGAAAGTACCCACGACATCGCGGTACTCACGGTAGAGGGCCAGCTCGGCATCTCTGTCGTAGTCTTCGATCTCGTTCTCATCCATGTTCAAATTTTAGGGCTCTTGAACGACAGGTTCTGACCCGCCAGCCAGAATACGAGTGAGCCAGGTGACCCGGTGCTCGCTGCTTGGCCCCAACTCACGGATGGCGGCGATATGCCCAGCGCTGGCATAACCCTTGTGGCCCTCGAAACCGTAGCCAGGCACTGTTTCTGCCAGCTGAACCATCAGCCGGTCACGGGTGACCTTGGCCAGAACCGAAGCGGCAGCCACGCTTGCGCAGTCGCGGTCAGCCTTGGGCTGCACGTGAACGTGAAACGGTGCTCGGGCCAACCAGTTGTGCGAGCCGTCGAGAATTGCCATGACTGAGTCGAGCTCCAAGTCGAGTTGATCGAAGGCGCGCTTGGCCGCTGCTTCGAGGCTCCAGACGATTCCGTAAGAGTCGATCTCTTGTGCGCTGGCCATGCCAACAGCCCACTGCGAGACCCACGAACTGGTTGGCTCGAAGATTTCTTCGCGCACCTTTTCGCTAATCAGTTTGCTGTCGCGAAGCTTGGCGGGCCAGGGTTGAGCGAGTTTGGTCGAGTCGATTACCGATATGCCGACTGCCACCGGGCCTGCGACGGAGCCGCGCCCAACCTCATCGATGCCGAGCACAAACTTTGCGCCCGAATCGAAGAGCGTTTGCTCGAGACTAAGGCTTGGGAACGTCTTTGAAGACATTTGGATAGTTTTCTAGCCACAGCCAGTTTGCAACTGGCCACGAAATCACAAAAGCGCGCCCAACCACGTGCTTCTTGTCGACGAAGCCCTTGCTCGGCAGGTCTTGGTGGTAGCGCGAATCTTCGCTGCTGCCACGGTTGTCACCCATAACCCAGAACGAGTCTTTCGGAACAACAACATCGAAATCTAGAACGCTCGGCTCAACACCCTTGGCCAGGTATGGCTCAGTGATTGGCACGCCGTTGATTGTCAGTTTCTTGTCGGCATCGCAACAAACAATGCGGTCGCCCTCAACGCCGATAACGCGCTTGACAAGGTGCTGAGTAGAGTCTGAGGCTACGAAGCCGAATGCCGAAAGAAACCACTCGCTGCTAGCTTCGAAGAAATTCTGTTCGGGCTTGACTATTGGGCTAAGCCAGTTGCCCGGGTCTCTAAACACGATAACGTCGCCGCGCTCAACAGGCACGACCTCTGGCACCAATTCGTTCACAATGATTCGATCCTGAATCTGCAGGGTCTCGAGCATTGAGCCGCTAGGAATAAAGAACGAACGAATTAGAAAGGTCTTAACCAAAAGCGAAAGCACCAACGCGGTTGCAACGATAACCAAGAGGTCAATCAAGAATGAAACGAAAACGTTTTTCTTGAGTCGACGCCATTTGGCACGAAGAGTGCGTGGTGCTTTGGCTTTAGTTTCTTGCGGGCTTTGCCCGAGGTCTGTCATGTAAACAGGCTATGACGAGATTTATACGTTGTCGCGCTTTTCGCGAATCTTTGCCTTCTTGCCGCGAAGGTCGCGCAAGTAGTAAAGCTTCGCGCGGCGAACATCGCCACGGCTAACGAGTTCAATCTTGTCGAGCACTGGTGAGTGCACTGGGAAGGTTCGCTCGACGCCAACCTGAAAACTGATCTTGCGAACTGTGAAGGTCTCGCGAATGCCCTCGCCTGAACGACGAATAACGACACCCTGGAAAACCTGAACACGGCTGCGGTTACCTTCAATGATGTTTACGTGAACCTTGACGTTGTCACCAACGCGAAACGCTGGGATGTCAGACTTCAGGCTTGCTGCGTCTACTGAGTCAAGAATGTGCATTTTGAATCCATCTCTGTTACTGCGCGCAGGTCAACAACGGGTTAGTTTATAAATCGGTTTTTGCCAGGCTCCCCTGCGGCAGAGCACCTTGCGGTTGGCAACCTGCCTAGTTTGCCACAGATTCGGCTATTCGCCAAGCAGATCTGGGCGAACGGCCTTGGTTCGCTCGATTTGCTGCTCTTTGCGCCACTTCGCAATGGCTGCGTGGTTGCCGCTGGTGAGCACCTCGGGCACATCCATGCCTCGCCAACTAGCCGGCTTGGTGTAACTCGGGTATTCGAGCAGCCCGTCTGAGTGGCTCTCTTCGACCAGGCTTTCGGCATTGCCGATAACCCCTGGGATGAGCCTGGCGATGGCCTCAACCATCACGATGGCAGCCACCTCGCCGCCGTTGAGCACATAGTCGCCGATCGAAATAAGTCGCACGTTGGCGCGGGTCTTGGCATAGTCGACAACGCGCTGGTCGATGCCCTCGTAGCGACCGCAGGCAAAAATGATGCGCTTCACGTCAGCAAGCTCGTGCGCGGTGGCCTGCTTGAAGACCTCGCCGGCCGGTGAGGTGAAGATGATTACGGTGTCGTCGTGAAAACCCTCTGCGCCAAGAATGCTGTCGAGAGCGTCGCCCCAAGGCTCAGGCTTCATTAGCATGCCGGCCCCGCCACCATATGGTGAGTCGTCTACGGTTCGGTGCTTGTCGTGAGTGAAGTCGCGAAGGTCGTGCGCTTGAAACTCGAGCAACGACTTGTCGCGTGCTTTGCCGAGAAGCGAAAGATCTAGCGCTTGAAAAAACTCTGGAAAAATCGAGATTGCGTCGATGCGCATTGCTACGCCTCTTCTTCTTCGTTGCCGCTCACGTCAGGCTCGGCCAGCTCTTCGAACAGACCAAGTGGCGGAGTGATTGTGAGGCTGCGGTTCTTCATGTCTACAACCGGCACAATTGCCTTCACGAACGGAACAAGAACTTCGCCGCCGTCGGTTTCAACGGCAAGTAGGTCTTGCGATGGCAGGTGGTCGACTCGGGTTACAACACCGATGTCAACTGCATCACGGATAACCCTTAGGCCAACTAGTTGATGGTCAAACCAGGCGTCTTCTTCGTTGGTGATTTCGTCGTTAGAGACATCTACCAAGAGAATCGCTTTCACGAGGGTGTCGGCGACTGTGCGGTCTTCGCACTCCTTTAGAAAGAGCACGGGCATGGTGTTATACCAGCGAAGTTCTTGCACGGTAACGGTCTTGCCAAACCATGGCGATGACTCAGGAACCTGAAGTTGAAGAGTTGCTCCCTCGACAAAGCGCAGTTTTGGGCTGTCGGTGTAGAGCTCGAGTTTGAATGCGCCTTTTAGGCCGTGGGCCTTGACCAGACGGCCGACGCGAAGGGTTGTTGAACTAGAAATCTGTGTCCACCACGTCAACGCGAATCTTCTTGCCATCGGCAAGCGCGTTAACGATGGTGCGCAGTGCCTTGGCGGTGCGTCCGTTGCGCCCGATCACTCGACCCAGGTCATCTGGGTGCACGTGAACCTCAAGTAAGTCTCCTCGCGAGGTTGAGCGTGCGGTTACGGTTGCGTCTTCAGGATTGTCGACGATTCCCTTAACCAAGTGTTCGAGCGCAGCGGCAAGCACATTAAGCCTGTTCTGCTTCTGGAGTCTCGGCTGCCGCTTCGGCTTCTGCCTCGGCTACAGCTTCTGCTGCTTCAACAACTTCTTCAGCTGCTTCAACAACATCTGCCGCTTCTTCGGCTGCAACTTCTGCTGCTGCCTCAGCTGCTGCTTCTGCCGCAGGAGCTTCTTCAGCCGATGCGTTCTCTGCAACTTCAGCTGCCTCTGCTGCTGCGTTTGCAGCCTTCTCAGCTTCTGCTGCCTCTAGAGCAGCCTTAGCCTTCTTGTTCTCAAGTGCTTCCTTAGCCTGAAGAACTGGCTTCTTGGCTGAGTCAACAACGAATTCTGCTTTTGCTTCTTTGGTCTGAACAACGTTCTTTGCGTTCTTTTCACCCTTTGAAGTCTGGTAGTCACCGGTCAACTTGAGAAGTGCGGTTACCTGCTCGGTTGGCTGTGCGCCAACGCCAAGCCAGTAGAGTGCACGCTCTGAGTTAACTTCAATTAGTGAAGGGTTCTCGGTCGGAATGTAACGACCGATCTCTTCGATTACTCGACCATCGCGGTGAGTGCGTGAGTCAGCTACAACGATGCGGTAGTGCGGTGCGCGCTTTTTTCCGTGACGCGCTAGGCGGATTTTTACAGCCACAATGCTCCTGTTTTTTGTATTGGGGCGAACAATCAACCGTGAGCGTGGGGGCACACTCGGTATTCAAGCTCTTGGGGTCATCCGTGTCGCTTGGTTAGAGGGTCAAGCGAAGACAACCGCTCTATTCTGCCAGAAAACCCGAGATAGTGCCAACCAATTTGGGGCTGGCGACTAATTGATGCCAAAGGCCGAGCCAGAACCGCCCTGATTTGGCTTCTCGCCCGAGCGCTTTGCGGCCTCTTCGGCTGCGCGCTTGGCCGGGTTGCCAGACTTTGAGCTGCCCTTGCCCTTGTCTTTCTTCTTGGATTTACCACCAATGAAGCCGCCGCCCATGCCCGGCATGTTTGGCATACCTGGCATCTGAGGCATTCCGCCCTTGGCTACCGTCTTCATCATCTTGGCGGCCTGCTCGAAGCGGTTGACCAGCGAGTTGACCTCGGTAACCGAGGTTCCCGAGCCGTTTGCGATGCGCAGACGGCGAGACCCGTTGAGCACCTTGGGCTGGCGACGCTCGGTTGGTGTCATCGACCGAATGATTGCCTCGGTGCGGTCGATCTCGCCCTCGTCAAAATTGTCGAGTTGAGCTTTCATCTGGTTGGCACCAGGCATCATGGCGAGCATGCTCTTGAGTGAACCCATTTTGCGCAGCTGCTGCATCTGGTCTAAAAAGTCTTCGAGGGTGAAAGTCTCGCTGGCCAGCTTGTCGGCCATCTTCTGCGCTTCGCCTTCGTCGAAAGCCTTTTGGGTCTGCTCAATGAGAGTGAGCACGTCACCCATGTCGAGAATTCGACTTGCCATGCGATCTGGATAGAACGGCTCAAACGCGTCAAGCCCTTCGCCTGTCGACGAAAACATGATTGGCTTGCCGGTAACCGAAGCTACCGAGAGCGCAGCACCACCGCGAGCATCGCCATCAAGTTTGGTTAGAACAACACCCGTGATGCCAACGCCATCCTCGAATGCTTTGGCAACATTGACGGCGTCTTGACCAATCATCGAGTCGATAACAAAGAGCACTTCATCAGGATCGGTCGCCTTGCGAATATCGCGCGCTTGCTTCATCAACTCTTCGTCGATGCCAAGGCGACCTGCGGTGTCAACAATCACAACGCTGTATTGCTTCTTCTCTGCGTGCTTGATTGCGTCTTTAGAAACCTTTACCGGATCACCCTTGCCGTTACCTGGCTCTGGTGCGAAAACGTCGACTCCGGCGCGCTCACCAACAACCTGCAACTGATTGACGGCATTCGGTCGCTGCAAGTCGGCCGCAACAAGAAGCGGAGTCTGGTTCTGGTCTTTGAGCCACTTGGCAAGTTTTCCGGCGAGGGTGGTCTTACCCGAACCCTGCAAGCCGGCAAGCATGATGACGGTTGGCGGCTTCTTTGAGAACTCGAGCTTGCGTTGCTCGCCACCCAAAATCTTGACCAGCTCTTCGTTGACGATCTGAACCACCTGCTGGGCGGGGTTTAGTGCCTTTGAGACCTCATCGCCCATGGCGCGCTCGCGCACAGAGCCGGTGAACGCCTTGACAACCTCGAGCGCTACGTCGGCCTCAAGCAGCGCGCGGCGAATCTCGCGAAGAGTTGCATCAATATCGGCGGGGCTGAGCTTGCCCTTTGTGCGCAGGTTCTTAAAGGTCTCGACTAAGCGCTCTGAAAGATTTCCAAACATTAGCCAACCAACCCCTTCGCAAACTCACGAGCGTCAAAGAACGCAAAGTCGGCGATGCCTTCGCCAACACCTACTAATTTAACCGGGATGCCTAGTTCGCGCTGAATTGAATAGACGATTCCACCCTTTGCGGTGCCATCAAGCTTGGTCAGCACGATTCCGGTGACGTTGGCAACCTCAGCAAAAGCCTTGGCCTGAACGAGTCCGTTTTGACCGGTAGTTGCATCGAGCACTAGCAAGGTCTCACTGATCTGCGCCTGCTTCTCAACCACTCGCCTGATCTTGTCGAGCTCTGCCATCAAGTCTTTTTTGTTTTGCAATCTGCCCGCGGTGTCGATGATTGCAACATCCGCGTCATTCTTCAGAGCAAGTTCAACCGTCTTGAATGCAACGCTTGCCGGGTCTTGGCCTTCGCTGTCTGGGCGAATCAGCTGCGCGTTTGCGCGCTCGGCCCAGGTTGCAATTTGCTCGACCGCCGCCGCGCGGAATGTGTCGGCCGCGCCAATCACAACTCGCCACTGCCCTTCGTTGAGCCAGTTTGCCAACTTGCCGATTGTTGTAGTTTTGCCAACGCCGTTTACGCCAACGACAAGAATCACGTATGGCAGTTTTCCGTCTGCAAGGTTGAGTTGCTTATCTTCGCGTTCGAGCGATTCGGCAATTACGTCAACGAGAATCTGCTTGAGCTCGGCTTCGGTCTTCGCACCTTGCTTCTTTGCGCGCTGCTTTACTGACTCAACAATTTGGGCTGAGGCATCAACGCCAAAGTCTGACTGAATAAGGGTGTCTTCAAGGTCATCTAGGTTTTCGAGATCGAACTTGATTCGCGTGAAGAGCGCTTTGATGCCCTTGGCAAAACTGCGCTTCGGCAGTTCGACCTGCTCGAGTTCAACTTCGGCGACTGGCGCAACCTCAGGCTCGGCCACGGGTTCAACAACCGGCTCAACTTCTGGCTCAGGCTCTGGCTCAACTTCTGGGTCTGCCTCAACGACAGGCACAACAACCTCGACGACTGGCTCTGCGACAGGCACGACAACCTGCACAACTTCTGGCTCAGGCTCTGGCGTGACCTCCACTGCAGGTTCTGCCACCGGCTCAACGACCGGCTCTTCGATTACCGGCTTGGCTTTGGGCTTGAAGAACTTAGGTTTCTTCTCTTTTGGCTTCTCTGGCGTTGAAGGCGCAGACGGGGTCTCAACCTGCACTTCGGCGACCGAAGGAGGATTCGAGAGGACGACGTTGCTTAAGGCGTCCGAAGAATCCTCTGAGGTGGCTGCAACTTCAGGAGCCTCAACCTCGTCTTTGCGCTTTTTGCGCCAGAAGAACAAGCCGGCCATTAGGCACTGTGCTCGAGGCGCTGCCCGACAATTCGAGACATACCCTCGTCCATGATCACACCGTATACAGTGTCGGCAATTTCCATGGTGCGCTTCTGGTGGGTAACCAAAATGAGCTGCGAGTTGATGCGCAGATCGTTAAACACGTGCAGCAAACGAGAGAGGTTTGCGTCGTCGAGGGCTGCCTCGACCTCATCCATGATGTAGAAAGGCGAAGGACGCGACTTGAAGATTGCCATCAGGAATGCAATCGCACCGAGCGACTGCTCACCACCTGAAAGAAGCGACATCGGCAACCACTGTTTGCCAGCAGGCTTCACACGCACGTCGATGCCGCTGGTTAGCAAGTCGCTCGCGTCGCTCAGAGTCATTGAACCAACACCGCCCGGGAACAGCGATGGAAGAATTGCAGCGAACTCGCGAACCGTGTCATCAAAAGCGCTCTTGAAGATGAGCTGCATCTTTTCGTCGAGTTCGTGAATGATCTGCATCAGGTCTTTGCGAGTTTGGGTTAGGTCTGCGAGCTGATCTGTCAAGAACTTGTGACGCTCTTCGAGGGCTGTGAATTCTTCTAGCGCAAGTGGGTTGACTCGACCGAGACGCTCAAACAAACGCTCAGCTTCACGCAGACGCTTGGTCTGCTCTTCGCGGTTGAAGGCTTTCTTGCCGCCCTCGGCTTCTTCGTCATCGATCAAAACCTCTGGGCCATACTCTGCCAACAAGATTGACTGCTCGAGCCCGAGCTCGTCGCTTGCCTTGGCAACCAAATTTGCGAGGTTTAAGCGCTTGTCGTGGTTTTGTAATTCAAGGTTGTGAACGCCCTCGACCAGTTCGCTGAGTTTCATCTGGTGGCCAGCGGTCTCACCGCGAAGTCGCACTAGTTCTTGGTTCTGGTTGTTACGCTCGTGCTCTAGCTCGTGCAGGGCAACCTTGGCAACGCTCGCGCTTTCAGCGACGGCATCCATTAGGCCAGGCAGTGCCTTGAGCACCTGCTCTGCAGACTCGAGTTGGGCAGCTTGAGCCGCGGCCGCAGCGCGTGAGCGCTCAATGGCCACCTGCGCCTCGGCGATCTGAGCGCGCAGGCTTGTAGCCCGCTCTCGCTCGACTCGCACGCGTTCGATAGCCGCACCAAGTTCAACGCGCACGTTGAGTTCACTGGTTCGCTGCTGCTCGAGGTTGTCGGCCAGGGTCTGGCGGTTCTCATAGCTGACCACCGGGCGATCTTGAGAGGCGAACTCATCGTGCAACTGCACGGCTTTAGCCAGTTCACCTTCGGCAACCGCAATTGCTTCGCGAGCGATTTCAGCACCCTGTGAGATTCGAGCAAGCTCAGCCTCGGCTGCCTCAACAGCAACTCGAGCGCGACCCAAGGCTTCGGCGTTCCTAGCCAGCTGAGCGTCGTGCTGGTTCAATTCGGCAAGAGCAGATTTCTCGGTTTGCTTGGCGGCATCCTCGGTTGAACGCGCCTGAGCAAGTTCGCCGCGATTGCTTTCGAGCATCGACTGAACCTGGTGAATTCTGGTCTCGGCCGCATCGCGCTCGGCAACCAGCTGCAACTTCGACGGCTTGCTCTGCGAACCACCACGGATGACCGACTTGGTGAGCACGTCACCATCGACGGTAATCAAGGTGAGCTCGGCAACCGACTTATCGCGCGAATACAACTCGCGAGCCGCACTCAAGTCATCAACGATTACAACGTTGGCGAGAAGCGCAAGAATTCCGTTTGGTGCTTCGACTACCGCTGTGGCCGAACGAGCACCGGCAACATTTGGAATGTTGGCAACCGATCCACGCGCGTCAACATCGGCAACGATGAGTTCAACACGACCACCGTCGCTGCTCTTGAGGTGTTCGATGGCGGCAAGACCTTCTTCGCGAGAGTCAGCAACAAGCGCATCTGCCAACGGGCCGAGTGCGGCGGCGATTGCATTTTCGAATCCGCTCTCGATCTTCATGTGAGTTGCAACCAAGCCACGGATTCCGCGCAGGCCTGCTGCGGTCAACTCGGTGGCTCCGTCTTTTTGGTTCAGAGTCAGGTCGAGTGCCGAACGCTTTGCCTCAAGCGAATCGCGCTCACGTTCAGCCTTGTGAATCTGGTCACGGATTGTCTCGATGCTCGCAGCCGCTTCGCTAACCGCGCGCTGGGCAGCTTCGTAGCGAGACTGAAGCGAGCCGTCTCCGGCTTGCTGGCTCTGCAGCTGAAGATCTAGGTTTTCGTATTCTGCCTTGGCCGAATTTAGTCGGTCGGTTGCGTCGTTGAGCGAGCCATCCTGGCGAACCATCTCGCTGCGAAGCCCGGCTAGACGAGACTCTGCAACGGTTACCTCATTGGCAAGGCGTGCCTTGTCGAGGTCAAACTGCGAGAGAAGCGTGTTCTGTTCGGCAATCTCGTTGTCATACTTCTCGAGAATGTCGCGAGCTTCGTTTCGGGCCGCCTCGGCCACTTTGAGCGCTGAATGCAGCGACTCAACCACCGCGGCAAGTTGAACGATTTGCGCTTCGGCGGCAACGGCTTCGGCGTCTATTGCCGCTGGGTCTACCTGGGCACCCGACGCGTCGGCACGGGTTCCGAGAAGAGCAACTTTTTGGTTGGCGAGGGTGAGCAGCGCACGCAAGCGCTCGCCCATCGCATCGAACTGATATGAAAGCGAACGCGCGGTGTCGAGATCGCCAGAAACCTGCGCCGATTCGATTTCACGAATTCTCGTTGAGTTAGCCTCAATGATTTGCTGAAGAATGTTGCGCTCGGCCTTGGTGTCGGTCTCGCTCTTTGCGGTCTGCTCGAGTGCGCTGTGCAACTCGGTGATTTCGTATGCAATCAAGCGCGCTTTTGCATCACGCACAACCGAAGCGATTCCCTGCGCCTGACGCGCAACTTCTGCCTGCTGACCTAGCGGCTTGAGCTGACGTCGAACTTCACCGGCAAGATCGTTAAGTCGAGTTAGGTTTGCCTGCATCGCTTCGAGCTTTCGTTCGGTTCGCTCTTTGCGGCGACGGTGCTTCAGAATTCCGGCAGCCTCTTCGATGAAGCCACGACGCTCGGCTGGGCTTGCAGAGAAAATGTCTTTAAGTTTGTTCTGCCCAACGATTACGTGCATCTCGCGACCGAGACCAGAGTCACTCAGCAACTCCTGCACGTCGAGCAAACGGCAGCTCTCACCGTTGATTGCATACTCGCTCTGACCGCTGCGAAACAGGGTTCTCGAGATGGTTACTTCTGTGTAGTCGATCGGAAGCGCGCCGTCGGTGTTGTCGATGGTTAGCGAAACTTCAGCACGACCCAACGGACCCTTTGTGGCGCTGCCCTTGAAGATGACGTCGTCCATCTTGTCGCCACGAAGCGACTTTGCGCCCTGCTCGCCCATCACCCAGGCGATGGCGTCGAAGACGTTAGATTTTCCGTGCCCGTTCTTGCCGACTACGGCGGTCACACCCGGCTCAAAAGAGAAGGTGGTTGGCTGGGCAAATGATTTGAATCCCTTGAGGGTGAGGCTCTTGAGGTACAGCTTGCTCACTCCCTTTTTCTAGATTCAGGCGGCTTTGCTACCGCAACTAGACAAAATTACCCTATTTGGCGACCCTTTTTTGACGGCTCCAAACCGCACGGATGCCTTCGGCTAGGCCCGTTTGCGCAGTTTTTGGCAGCTCGGGCAGAAGTGCGAGCCACGGTTCATCCATGAATCTCGCTTGATGGCCCGACCGCACCGATTGCAGGGTCGATCGGTCATGCCGTAGGCGTTTAGTGAGACCTCGAAATAGCCGCTCTCGCCGTTGACGTTTTTGTACTGCTCGTCGAACGAGGTGCCGCCCTCGGCGACCGCTGCCTCGAGAATGCGTCGAACCTCGGCCATCAACGTGTCGAAGGTGGCCCTGGTCAGAGTGTCTGCCGGCTGGTCGTAATGCAGTTTGCTTGCCCAGAGCGCTTCGTCGGCATAGATGTTGCCTACCCCAGAGAGAACCTGCTGATCTAAGAGCACTCGTTTGATGCCGCTGCGCTTCTTGGCAAACTTGGCACGCACTTTTTCGACGTCGAACGCTTCGTCTAGCGGGTCTCTGGCAATGTGCGCAGCCGTCGACGGAATCAGATTGCGCCACCACTTGCCCGCCGCCGAGGTCTGCGAATAGCCGCCCGGTTGACCGTCTTCTGTTTCAACTAACTCGTCGATGGCAAGCGATCCGAAAATTCTCTGGTCGATGAAACGAAACTCGACCTTTTTTGCTCGAGAGGTTTCAAGGGTGACGACAACTCGAGTCAGGTTGTCAGGCTCATCGGTTGGCTTTCTCAAAAACATCTGTCCGCTCATGCCCAGGTGACCGACCAGCGCGAGGCGTTTCGAGTTTGTTGCTGAGCCGGGCAGCTCGAGTGGCATCCATAGAAACTTTCCGCGTCGAACCACCGCGAGAATTTTCGCTGAGGTCAAGGTTGCAACGAAGTCGGCCGGGCCAGCTTGGTGACGCTTGAGGCTGCGTTCGTCGAGAATCTCGATCTGCAAAACCTTGCTGTTGGTCAGTGCGGGTGCCAGACCAGCGCGAACCGTTTCTACCTCTGGCAGTTCGGGCACTAGCGGCGCTTTCTCTTTTTCTTCACAACAGGCGTCGCATCAACCAAAATCTCGAGTGCTTTCACGGCCGCAGCTGTTTCGGCGTTCTTCTTGGTGCGGCCCTCGCCGTGGCTGATCTCTTCGCCGTTGACATAGAGCGTCGAGAAATAGTCGCGGTTGTGATCTGGCCCTTCGAAGCGGGTCTTGTAGTTCGGTGTTCCGCGACCCAACGCCTGGATGCGCTCCTGAAGCGTAGTCTTCGGGTCAGAGTTGGCTCGAATTTCATCGGGGTTGTCGAGCAGCGGAAACACAAACTTCTCCACCAAAGCTCGCGCCGCATCGAAACCGTTAGACATGTAGGCGGCACCGAGAATCGCCTCGAATGCGTCGGCCAGCAGATTTGGTTTGTTGCGACCATCGGTTGCCAGCTCACCCTTGCCGAGCAAAAGATATTCGCCCAGCGAAAGTTCAGCGGCAACCACCGCGAGCGCGCGTGCAGAAACCACGGCGTTCTTCACCTTGGTCATCTCGCCCTCAGGAAGATAGGTGAGGGTTTCATAAATGTGGCTCGTAACGACAAAACCCAACACCGAGTCGCCTAGAAATTCGAGGCGTTCGTTGTTGGGTATGTTGCCGTGCTCGTATGAATACGAGCGGTGAGTCAGTGCGAGCTTTAGCAGTTCGCGATTTATCTCTACTCCGAGTTTTTCACTCAGTGCATCGAGTTTCATCGCTTTGCTTTATTCGCCCGACTCAAAAGAATTAAGCGTCGGCGACCTTGCGGCCCTTGTACTCCATGAATAGAGCTGCGCCGGTTGAGTCAGTGACTACCTTTGCACGGTGAGGAAGGCTGTAAACAACCTTGCCATTTTCGATGGTCTTCACCAAGGCAATCGGTGCTGCCTTCCACTGTGAGCGGCGCGAACGAGTGCGGCTGCGGCTGAGGCGTCTTTTAGGTACTGGCATTTCAATCTTCCTTAAGCTTTTTCAGTTCACTCCACCGAGAATCAATCTCAGCTTCGTGCACGTGGTGGGGGTCATCGGCCATCCGTTCACCACAACTAGCGCACAAACCGAGACAAGTCTCATTGCAAATTGGTTTGAAAGGGAGGTTTAGAACCACCGCATCGAGGATTGCCTGCTCAAGATCGATTTTCTCTTCTTGAACAGCAAAGTCATCCTCGCTGCTTAAAGAATAGGCGAAAAGTTCCTGAAAATCTACCTCGACGGCAACCGTCAGGGGTTCTAGGCAGCGGCTGCACTCGCCCGCGGCGTCGCCGAAAACCTCGCCGGTGACCAGAATGCCCTCGTGAACAGACTCGAGACGAAGGTCTAGGTCGATGATCTCGCCAGCCGGAACGGCGGTTACGGCGTTGCCGAGAGCCGTCGGAATGGTGATATCGAGCTTCAACTCGCGCATGTGCCCTGGTTTGTGCATCAAATCGTGCACCGATAGCTCAAAAACCGACTGACTTGCCACGATTAGCCCTTGGCTTGCTCGGTTGCGGCCTTGAGCGCCTTTACAACCGCCGCTGGCACGTAGGTGTCTACAGAGCCGCCCAGTTCGGCAACCTGCTTGACCAGGCTGCTAGAGACAAAGCCCTGGCCCGGATCGGCAGGCAAGAAGATGGTCTCGACCGAGGCTAGGTCGCGGTTGACTCTGGCCATCGGCAGCTCATACTCGAGGTCGGCGTTGTTGCGAACACCCTTGATCAGCACGGTGGCGCCAACCTCACGGCAGTAGTCAACCAGAAGGCCCTTGTCTAGAGTGGCGACCACAAGCTTGGTGCTGGTCGGAAACGCCTTGCCGAAGCGTGCGGCCTCGGTGAAACTGGCGCGAATGTGAGCTACTCGCTCGTCGCTGGTGAAGAACGGCTTCTTGGCCGGATTATGCACGACGACGATGTGAAGCTCGTCAACCAGAGCAGCGGCGCGAGCCGCAATGTCTAGGTGCCCGAAGGTAACCGGGTCAAAACTGCCCGGATAAACGGCGATTTTCTTCATAGTCTAAGGCTATTAGTTTTTGCTGAGGTTGTCTTGGGCAGATTCTTCGAGCTGGGCCAGGGCCGCCGCGAGCTGCGGGTTTTTCTCAAGGGTCGGGTCGGCCAGCAGAATCTGTTCGGCCTGCTTTCTTGCCTCTTGGATGAGTTCTGCGTCGCGAATGACTCGCAGCAACTTGAGACTGCTTCGGCCGCCTGACTGGTTAGCGCCGAGAACGTCACCCTCGCGACGCAATTCGAGATCGATTTCGCTCAGCTTGAATCCATCGAGTGTTGACGCAACCGCGTTCACGCGCTCGAGAGCAACGCTGCCCGGCTCGGCCGCGGTAAGCAATAGACACAACCCAGCGTTGCCACCTCGACCAACTCGCCCGCGCAACTGGTGCAGCTGGCTTATGCCAAAGCGATCTGCATCGATGACAGCCATGACGGTTGCGTTCGGCACGTCAACACCGACCTCAATAACCGTTGTCGAAATCAAGACATCAATCTCGCGCCCAGCAAAGCGGTTCATCACGTCATCTTTTTCTTCGCTCGTCATTCGCCCGTGCAGCATTTCGATGCGAAGACCCTTGAGTGCTTCAACTTCGCGAAGCGCAGCAGTCATGCCGACCACGGTTGCAAGCGGCGGTCGTTTCTCGGTGATCTCGAGTTCATCATTTTCTGTTTCAAGCGCAACTTCTTCTTCGCTAACCGTCTCGCTTTCGTCGATGCGCGAACAAACCACGAATGCCTGACGCCCGTTAGCAAACTCTTCTGCGATGCGTGCCCAGGTGCGAGCAACCAGTGCAGCCTGCGACTGCTGAACCACATAGGTGCTGATTGGCTGGCGACCAGCCGGCAACTCTGTGAGAGTTGAGATGTCGAGATCACCAAAAACGCTGACGGCAAGCGTGCGCGGAATCGGTGTTGCCGTCATGGTTAAGACGTGCGGCGGTTTCTTGCCCTTGAGTCGCAAAGCCTCGCGCTGTTCAACACCGAAGCGGTGCTGCTCATCGATGACAACTAAACCGAGGTCGAAGAATTCGACCTTCGACGAAATCAGCGCGTGCGTGCCCACGACGATCTGGGCCTTGCCGCTCACGATTTGCAACAGGGCACGCTTGTGCAGGGCAGTGCCCAGCTGGCCGGTGAGCAGGGTCAGCCCGAGCTGATCTGCCAGCTCGTCGCCAAGAGTGTTTCTAATCGAGCGCATATGCTGGGCAGCCAATACCTCGGTTGGTGCCAACATCGCAGACTGTCCGCCGCTCTGTGCAACCGCAAGCATTGCCCTAACCGCAACCAGAGTTTTGCCAGAACCAACCTCACCCTGAAGCATGCGGTGCATCGGGTGGTCTTGCCCGAGATCTTCGAGCAGTTCATTGCCGATCGAAACCTGCCCGGCTGTCAGCTTAAAAGGCAGCTTGGCATCGAAACCGGCAAGCAGCTCACCGGCGACTCGAGGCGTGGTCGTGATTGTTGCGTTTTCGCTTCGGCGTTTGAGCAAAGTCGACTGCAGCAAGAAGGCCTCGTGAAAACGAAGGGTGTCACGCGCCGTCTGCCACTGGTGGTCGTTGTCTGGTCGGTGAATGAAGCGAATCGCCTCATCGAGCGAAAGCAAACCATTCGATTCAACAACTTCGGCTGGCAGCTCTTCTGCGATAGGCGGCAAGACATCGAGCAAAACTCCGATCGCGCGACCAATCATCCATGTGGTGACTTTAGAAGAAGCCGGATAAATCGGAATCGGCAACTCGGCCCAACGTTTTGCATCGGCCTCGTCGATGTCTTCTGCGAATAATTCGTAGTCGGGGTGGCTCAGTTGCAGCTTGCCCTGGTAACTCGAAATCTTGCCGGCGAATAATCCGCGCGAACCAGGCTTGAGTTCTTTGGCGCGCCAGACCTGGTTGAAGAACGTGGCCGAGAGAAAACCTTCGCCGTCGGTTATGCGCACCTCGAGAATGTTTCCTGACTTGCCCCGCATGTATCGCTCGCGAACATCGACCACGTCGGCTACAACCGTGACCGCCTCGCCAATCGGAATCTCGGCAATCGGGGTTAGCTCACCGCGAGACGAATAGCGCCGCGGAACGTGCTGAAGCAAGTCGCTGACGGTTCTGAGGCCCAGATGCTTCGCGAATGCCTTGGCCGTGCGATCGCCGAGCAACGCGGTTAGCGAGTCATTCGGCAGCAACATGGTTCAATCTTCGCCGACAGGTTAGGCTTGGCGACAAATGACACGGATAATCGGCGGATACGCGGGCAGTCTTCGACTGGCATCGCCGGCCAAGAGCACAAGACCCACGAGTGACCGAATTCGCGAGAGCATCTTCAGCAGACTCGAGGCTCGCGACAAACTCACTGGCGCGGTTGTTCTCGACCTCTATGCCGGCACCGGAGCACTTGCGCTCGAGGCAATCAGCCGCGGCGCAGTTGCCGCGCTATTGGTAGAGCGAGACGGCAAGGCAGCTGCGGTCTGCATTCAAAATGCGGCGCTGATTCAAAAGTCACTTGCCAAGCAAGATATCGAAGTCGAGACCAAGGTCGTCAACAAGGCTGTTGCGAGCTATTTGTCTTCGTCTACTCATGAGTTCGACCTGGTCTTTATCGACCCGCCATACGAGATTTCAAATGAAGAAATCGAAGAGAACCTAGCGGCGCTGCTACCTCGCCTTATGACCGAGGCCACGGTGATCGTCGAGCGTTCTAGCAGATCAGAACCGTTTGCCGTTGTCGAGGGCTACGCACTCGAAGAGTCAAAGAACTACGGCGATACCGAAGTCTTCTGGCTGAACAAGCTTTAGATAAACCCTTAGTTAGACGTTGCGCTCTTGCGGGCCAACATAGACCTGCTGTGGGCGGCCAATCTTGGTGCTGCTGTCGTGCATCATTTCGCGCCAGTGCGCAATCCAGCCAGGCAAGCGACCAATAGCAAATAGCGGCGTAAACATGTGCGCCGGAAAACCAATGGCCTTGTAAATGACACCGCTGTAGAAATCGACGTTCGGGTAAAGCTTGCGCTCGACGAAGTACGGGTCTGAAAGTGCCGCGGCCTCTAGTTGTTTTGCGATGTCTAGCAGTGGGTCGTCGATGCCGAGGTCATGCAGAACTGAATCGGTGGTTGCCTTGATGATCTTGGCTCGCGGGTCGAAACTCTTGTAGACGCGGTGGCCGAAGCCCATAAGACGAATGCCATCTTCTTTGTTCTTTACGCGCTCGACATAGCGCTCAACACTTTCACCCGAATCACGGATGTGCGCGAGCATGTCGACGACAGCTTGATTGGCACCTCCGTGCAGTGGACCGAATAGTGCGTTGATGCCGGCCGAGACCGAGGCGAACAGGTTGGCCTGAGTCGAACCAACCATGCGCACGGTCGAGGTCGAGGCGTTCTGCTCGTGGTCTGCGTGCAAGGTAAACAAAGTGTCGAGAGCCTTGGTCACAACCGGGTTCTGCACGTAGTTCTCTGCCATGTTGCCGAAAGACAAACGCAAGAAATTCTCGACATAACCTAGCGAGTTGTCTGGGTAGAGCAACGCCTGACCCATTGAGTTCTTATGCGCGTAAGCGGTTAGCACCGGCAACTTGGCGAGCAAACGAATTGTCGAAAGTTCAACCTGGGCTTCATCGTGCGGGTTCAGTGAATCCTGGTAGAACGTCGATAGCGCCGACACACCCGCAGAAAGAACCGACATCGGGTGCGCATTTACCGGCATTGAATGAAAGAGGTTTTTCAGGTCTTCGTGAAGAAGTGTGTGGCGACTGATATTGTCTTCAAAATTCTCAGCATCATTTTTGCTTGGCAGTTCGCCATAGATGAGCAGGTAGGCAACTTCGGTGAAGCTCTTCTTGGCTGCTAGTTGTTCAATCGGGTAACCGCGGTACCGCAGAATTCCCTGGTCGCCATCGATGTAGGTGATGGCAGATCTAGTAGCGGCGGTGTTGGCGAATCCGTGGTCAAGCGTGTTCAGGCCGGTGAGCGAACCGAGCTTGGTGATGTCGATTGCCGAATGGCCATCGGTGGCTGGCACAATCGGAAACTCGGCGGATACCCCACCGACGCTAATCGTCGCGGTGTCGGTTGAAACTGGCTCGGTCAATGCTTCTCCTTGGGGCCTAAAGGCTTCTTAAGCCTATGGCATCGCGCAAACGCTTGGCAGCCTCGGCAATATCGGCATCGGTCGCGGTTAGCGAAAAGCGAACGTGCTTGGTGCTGAACTCGCCATAGAAGATGCCCGGCACAACAACGATTCCGAGTTCGGCCATTCGATCTACCGTTGCCCAGCAATCTTCACCAAGGGTCGCCCATAGGTAGAGGCCGGCTTCGCTGTCGCTAAGTTCGAATCCGTAGTCACGCACAGCCGACAACAGAACTTCGCGACGCTCACGGTAGAGCTCTCGGGCAACGGCGACGTGCTCGTAATCCGCGAGCGCTACAGCCATAACTCGCTGCATTGGTGCAGGGCTGTTGAGGCCCGAGTGCATGCGCAAATTCACCAGGGCCTTGATTAGGCTGGCCTCGCCAACGGCAAAGGCTGCGCGATAGCCGGCGAGGTTTGATTGCTTGCTGAGCGAATAAACGGCAAGCACTCCATCGTGCGAACCGCCGCAGACGCGCGGGTCGAGCACAGACGGAATCAACTGGTCGGCCCACTCATCCCAGCCGAGTTCTGCGTAGCATTCGTCGCTGGCTAGCAGCGCACCCAATTCGCGAGCGCGATCTACCGCAGCTTTCATCTGCTCGACCGAGAGAACCCGACCATCGGGGTTGCCTGGTGAGTTAATCCAAATCAGTTTTGCGTTCGACGGCCAAAGCGCTGGGTCGTCTTCGCTAACAATCTCAGCGCCGCACATCGCGGCTCCGACAACGTAGGCGGTGTAAGCAACCTTTGGTTGCACCACAACATCGCCCGGGCCAAGACCCATCATGAGCGGCAACCAAGAAATCAATTCTTTCGAGCCAATTGTTGGCATCACCTGCGCGGGGGTCAACCCTTCGACGCCTCTGCGCCTCGCGAACCACTCGACTACCGCGGCCTTGAATTCTGGTGAACCACCGGTCGACGGGTAACCGGGTGCGTTTGATGAAGCGTTTAAAGCTTCTTGGATAATGGCCGGGGTTGGGTCAACCGGTGAACCAACCGAAAGATCTACTGCCCCGCGCTCATGCAGAGCGGCCTTCGCCGAATAGGGCTTTAACTGCTCCCACGGATACTCGGGCAGGCGATCGAACAACGCGGCCCTATTCGCCCTGAGGAGGCAGCACAGAGACAACCTCGTGGTCGCCGTCGATCTTGCCGACCTTGGCTGCACCGCCCGGAGAACCTACCGTGTTGAAGAATTCGACATTGGCCTTGTAGTAGTCGGCCCACTGCGAAGGCAGGTCATCCTCGTAATAAATGGCCTCAACCGGGCAAACCGGCTCACAAGCTCCACAGTCAACGCACTCATCCGGGTGAATGTAGAGCATGCGGTCGCCCTCGTAGATGCAGTCAACAGGGCACTCATCGATGCAGGCCTTGTCTTTCACGTCTACACATGGAAGAGCGATTACGTAAGTCACTTGTGCTCCTTTAGGGCGAAACGGCCACTCTGGCCTGCTTGGCTAGTTTAACGGTGGCCCGACGCGCTTCGACGCCAAGAACTCGGGTTGAGTTTCGGAAACAGCATGATCAGTGCGCAGATGGCCATCGAACCGTAAACCCAGGTGTCGCCCACCTGATTTGCCACGATCAAAATTTCGCCGCCCGGCTGTCTTTGGCTGAGCATGTAGACGGTGGTCAAGAAACTGGCCGTCATCAGGTAGAGAGCTCCGCGACTGTTGCGCAATATGCGCAGTGCGAGAGCGAGGCTCGCCACCATGGTTAGGGCAACGCTAAGCCCAATCGGAAACTCTGATGTGTCGGTGGTCTTGATCGAGTGCAGCAGGGTGCCCGAGAGACCGAGCAAAACCCCGAGCGGAATCGCCCAGAAGAAAGTAAGCAGCGGCAAGAGATGAACCAGCGGGCTCGGAGTTGCCTTGCGAATTCGCTCAGGTGCGTCGTAGCGAGTCTCGGTTGCGCCGATCGAAAAGGTCTCGGGAAAGATTGAGACCTGGCTCGAGTGAGCCTCTAGTGCGGCGCGCTTAAACTTGGCAGTCTTGGCGTCACCAATCGCAACATCGAAGCGCTCGTTCGGTTCTGCGAGAACCCAAAACTGAGGTGCCCTTCTTTTCTGGCGACGATAGTGGCGAATCGCCATCGCGCTTGCGTGGTGAGCCATCTTGTGATCTGGGTGGCCATAGCCACCCTTCGAGTTGTAGGTGAGAATCGCGTCTGGCTTGAACTCGTTCATAACGCGTTCGATGTCTTCGGCAATAACAGAAGTCGAAGCCGAGGCCAAAGCCATCTCATCAGTGCGGTTCTTCTTGGTTGGTCGGCCCATGCTGTTGATTCGCATGCCGCTATCTAAGAAAGCGCGAGTGCCGGCGAACGAGTGCTGAAGTTTTGTGCCGGCCTTCTGCAATTCAGAAAGAGCTACCTTGAGTTCGCCCGAGCGAAAAGCTCCCATGGCACGCAATTGACCCTCAAGGCCCTTTAGCTCTTCTAGCTTCACCTTGCCGCGTTCGCCGCGAGTTAGCGTGAGCACATAAACCTCTGCGCCTGCGGCAAGTCGTTCGGCGATTATGTGGCCGGTGAAGATGCTCTCGTCGTCTGGATGAGCGTGAACTACAAGCAGACGCTTGGCATTAAAGGTTGGCTTAGGCACATGACTACTTTAAGCGTCAAGGCCGCTGTTTGGCTAACTCGAGCCCAGAAGGCCGATGTTTAGCCCCTCAGAGCCTGCTATTCGCTTGCGCGCTTGCGAGCCGAAGCCGCACGAGCGCGAAGGTTCGGGTCAAGTTCAAGCTTGCGAATGCGGGTTGCTTCTGGGGTTACCTCAACACACTCGTCTTCGCGGGCAAACTCGAGGCACTCCTCAAGCGAAAGCTTCTTGGGTGGCGTAAGCGCTTGGAATTCATCGCTCGAAGCAGCTCGCATGTTTGTGAGCTTCTTCTCTTTCGTGATGTTAACTTCCATGTCGTCAGCGCGAGAGTTCTCGCCGACTACCATGCCCGCATAAACCTCAGAGGTTGGCTCAACGAAGAACGAACCGCGCTCTTGAAGTGCAATCATGGCGAACGGAGTGGCGACACCCGCGCGGTCGGCAACCATCGACCCGTTTTGACGGGTGACGATCTCGCCGGCCCAAGCTTCGTATCCTGCAGAAAGTGCGTTGGCGATGCCGGTGCCCTTTGTTGTGGTCAAGAACTCGGTTCTGAATCCGATCAAGCCGCGGCTTGGAACTCTAAACTCCATGCGAACCCAGCCGGTGCTGTGGTTCACCATGTTGGTCATGCGGCCCTTGCGCGAGGCCATGAGCTGCGTGATAGCACCCAAGAACTCTTCTGGAACGTCGATGGTTAGGTCTTCGACAGGTTCGTGCAATTTGCCGTCAACCTTTTTGGTTACAACCTGAGGCTTACCAACGGTTAGCTCGTAACCTTCGCGACGCATCTGCTCAACGAGAATGGCAAGAGCCAGCTCTCCGCGGCCCTGAACTTCCCAGGCGTCTGGTCGCTCGGTAGGCAGCACCTTTAGCGAAACGTTTCCGACGAGTTCTTTGTCTAGACGATCCTTCACCAAACGTGCGGTGACCTTTGCGCCCTTTACGCGCCCAGCCATCGGTGAGGTGTTGATTCCAACCGTCATCGAAATTGCTGGGTCATCGATTTTGATTAGTGGCAGCGGACGAATGTCGTTTGGGTCGGCGAGGGTCTCGCCGATTGTGATCTCTTCGATTCCGGCAACGGCAACGATGTCGCCAGGGTTTGCCTCGTCAGTCGGAAAACGCTCTAGCGCTTTGGTCTTTAGCAACTCTGTAATCTTTACGTTTTGTGTGGTTCCATCTTGGCGAACCCAGGCAACCTGCTGACCCTTGCGAAGGGTGCCGTTGAAAATGCGAAGCAAAGCTAAGCGACCCAAGAACGGCGACGCATCCAAGTTTGTGACGTGTGCCTGCAGTGGGTGTTCGTCGTCATACTTCGGCGCCGGAATGTACTTCATGATCGCTTCAAAAAGCGGCTCGAGGTCGTCATTGTCAGGCATGGTTCCGTCGGCAGGCTTGTTCATCGATGCGCGACCAGCGCGGCCAGATGCATAGATAACTGGCAGGTCGAGAATTGCGTCGACATCTAGCTCAGGAACATCCTCGTGAATGTCACTCGCGAGGCCGAGAAGCAAGTCGTGGGTCTCTTCGACAACCTCGTCGATGCGGGCATCGGGGCGGTCTGTCTTGTTTACCAGCAAGATGACCGGCAGGTTTGACTCAAGAGCCTTGCGCAAAACAAAGCGGGTCTGCGGCAGCGGGCCTTCTGAAGCGTCAACCAAAAGCACAACGCCGTCAACCATCGAGAGACCGCGCTCAACCTCGCCACCGAAGTCGGCGTGGCCGGGGGTGTCGATCACGTTGATGGTGATTTCTTTGCCACCCGAGTTCTTGCCCTTGTAGGCGATTGCGGTGTTCTTGGCGAGAATCGTGATGCCCTTTTCGCGCTCGAGGTCACCCGAGTCCATTATGCGCTCGCCCATGTTGGAGTGGTCGCTGAACGAGCCCGTCTGGCGAAGCATTGCGTCGACCAGGGTGGTCTTTCCGTGGTCTACGTGGGCAACGATTGCTACGTTGCGCAGGTCATCTCTTGAGGCCAGAGCCATGATTAAGTCCTTGTATTCAGACAAGTCTTGGCACAGCGAAAAAGTGCCAGATTTGTGATTTTGGGCGATCGCCCTCGATGCCCTAAGTCTAACCGTTGGGCACCCAATTTGCGATGATGCCTTTAGTTCTTAGTGATTGACCAGTTCCAATAGCCATAGGTCGCGCTTGCGCCGTATGGCGCTTTTACCACGGATGCCAGCCTCTCGCCGTAAACCAGCAGCGAAGGCACCTGATAGAGCGGCAATCCAAACTTGGCGGCGTAGAGTTCGGCGTCGATATCTTTCAAGACCGAGATTTGGTCGAGCGGTTTAGTCTCGGCAGCATATTTGGCTAGCAGCATGTCAATTTTGGTGCTCGAGAATTTGCCAACCGAGTTTCCGGTGAACCAGTAGGGATCCCCGTTTAGCTCCGCTGCTAACTTGACCGTGGTTATGAATGCGTCAAATCCTCCGGTTGTAAAGACTGTTCTCGGGTCTTTGCTCGAGACATCGATCAGGTTAAACCCTGCCGCATTGGCGTATTCGCCCAACAGCTGCCATTCTTTTTTCGCTCTTGGGTTATTCGCATCAAAAAGCACACGAACATCAACTGGCGTTCGCGCGTCACTCTGTTCGACAAGCTCTTGCGCTCGCTCGGCATCTTGCACCAAATAATCGTGCGAGCCATTCGACTGGATGAAAGGTGCGTAGTAGTTCGATGAATTCGCGTAGATCCACGACCTAGCTTCAATCACCGGGTTGTCTGCGCTGAGAGCCGTCAAGATTTTTGCTCGAGGAATTAGCTTGAGAAGAGCGTCTCTCAGATTCGCGGCATCTGGCGAAGTTGCATCGCTGAAAACGCTGCCCTCGGCAAAGTTCAACAAAACCGCTTCGATTGCCGTGCTTGCCGCAAACTCATATCTTGCACCTGCAACTCTGGCCAAGCTGATCAGATCTGCATTGCTGGCGATTCCCGATTCTTGAGGAGCTGCGATGTCAACCTGGCCATCTTGAAGCGCAGACAACATCGCTGTCGAGTCTGCGAAGAACCTAATGTTCAAAGTTTCGATTTTCGGTGCTGGCCCCCAAGCGAATTCTGGATTCACTTTTAGAGTGAGCAACTGGCCGGGTTGAAATTCAGTCACCAAATACGGCCCAGCGCCGACTTTTGCAGCTTCGAATAGCGATGAGCGCGCGAGGTAGAGCTGGGCATACTGTGCGCTGAGCAGACTCTGGTCGGCAACATTCGCGCTGCTAATGGCCTCGTCGAAGCGAGCCCATGCAGACTCGACGTCATCTGCATCGAATGCCTGCTGGGCGACCAGGTGGGCTGCGGCCGTGACTGTAATTGCTGTCTGCCAGTCGGCCACAGCGCGATCGTAGGTAATCTCGATTGCCTTGCCGTCAGCCGCAACCACCGGCACAGAGGTTGTGAAACGAAGCCCTGATCCGGCCCTGACAGTGTTGAAGCCGGCATCGGCCGGGTTTCTCGCGGCCAGCCACGAAAGCATCAGGTCGCGAGCCGAAACTGCAACACCATCGCTCCACTTGGCTTTGCCGGTTAGCGAGTAGCGCACCCGAAACGGACTCTCGCTGACTACCTCTACCGATCCAAAGTTCTCGTTTGGCACGAGAGCGCCATTGGCATCGGTGAAGAAGAAGTTGGCGTTCGTGATCTTTGAAATCTCTTCGTTTACGGCGAGCGCTGCTTCGCCAGTGACGTTGTCTGCGTTTAGCGAGTTGAAGTCATCGGTTAGGCCGATGTTCAGAACCGAGCCTGACTGAAGTGCAGATGGCGCGCAGGCAACGAGCGTCGGAGTCAACATAAGTGCAGCGAGCACGAATACAAGAAAACGTTTCAACATTGCTCCGAAAAACTAAACGGGTGCCTAAAGGTTACCCTCTAAACACCCGCAAAGCCTGTGAACTACTTGATGGCCTGGCGTGCCTCGCGACGCTTCTTCTGCTCGGCTGGGTCTGGAACCGGAACCGCAGCAATCAGACGCTGAGTGTAAGGATCCTTCGGGCTCTTCAGAACCTGATCGCGAAGACCTTCTTCGACTAGTCGACCGTTCTGCATAACCGCAATTCGGTGCGACAGAATGTCAACCACACCTAGGTCGTGAGTGATGAACAGACAGGCAAACTTCAGTTCTTCCTGAAGACCCTGCAACAGGTCTAGAAAACGAGCCTGAACAGAAACGTCGAGAGCAGAGGTTGGCTCGTCTGCTATAAGAAGGCTCGGAGTCAGTGCAAGTGCACGCGCAATGCCCACACGCTGACGCTGACCACCAGAAAGTTCGTGCGGATAGCGGTTTCTATAGCTACGCGGCAACTCAACCGAGTCGAGAAGCTCCTCAACTTTGTGGTTTAAGTCGTCACCCTTGGCCAGTCCCGATAGCAAAATCGGCTCACCGATGCTCTCGCCGATTGGAAGACGCGGGTTAAGCGACGAAGCAGGGTCTTGAAAAACGATTCCGGTGTGACGGCGAATCTGGCTTAGCTGCTTGGTGTTTCCGTTGCTGATGTCGAATCCGGCAACGCTGATGACACCAGACTTGATCGGCAGCAAGCCGATAGAAGCGCGGCCAATTGTTGTCTTTCCAGAACCCGACTCACCCACGAGACCGACAATCTCACCAGGATAGATCTCAAGGCTAAAGTCTTGAACGGCCTTGAACGCTGGGATGCGCCCGCGCTTCGGGTACTCAATGTCAACGTTCTGCAACTTGAGCACTGGCTCTGGCTTGACACTGCCCTCGAACTTGAGTTCACGAACAGCCACCGAACCTAGCTTTGGCACGGCTGCCAAAAGCTGCTGAGTGTATGGGTGAGAAGGTCGGTTGAAGATGTGGTCGGCGGTGTTGTGCTCAACCGTGTAACCGTCTTTCATAACGAGAATCTCGTCTGCCATGTCTGCGACGACACCCATGTCGTGGGTGATCAAAAGAATTCCCGAGTTGAGCTTGTGACGCAAGTCACGCATCAGGTCGAGAATTTCTGCTTGAACTGTTACGTCTAGCGCTGTGGTTGGCTCATCTGCAATTAGAAGTGCAGGGTCACAAGCAAGCGCGATGGCGATCATTGCGCGCTGCTTCTGGCCACCTGAAAGCTGGTGAGGATACTTGTCGAAAGTCTTGGCCGGATCTGGCAGGTCAACCATCTCGAGAAGTTCGATCGAGCGCTTCTTTGCGGTTACCGGTCCCATGCCGAGGTGAAGGCGCAGGGTTTCGACGATCTGAAAGCCGATTGTGTAAACCGGGTTCAGAGCGGTCATCGGCTCCTGAAAGATGTAGGCAACCTCTTTGCCGCGAAAGCGACGCACGGTGGTTGAACTGGCTTCAAGCATGTTGACGCCCTTAACCTCTACGGTGCCGGTGACTCGAGCGTTAGAAGCCAAAAGGCCCATCAGACCCATCGAGGAAGACGACTTTCCAGAGCCCGACTCGCCAACGATAGCCAGGGTCTTGCCCGGGTAGACCTCATAGTTCATGTCAATCGCGGCCGGGTACCACACTCCGTCGACCCAAAAGTCAACGTTGTAGTCAGCGACCTTAAGTACTGGTTCAGTCATCTTTTACTTTCCTTCTTGAACCGCAGAATTGCCTGCGATGATTGATGCATGAATAAAGAGAATGTCTTCAGACCCAAGGGCAACTTCGCCTGGGCAACCGTCGCCATTTTGCTCGTTAGCCTCTTCCTGGCCCAAGTTATTTTCTATCCGGTCGAAAATTCCATCAATTGGATCGAATTCGCTATTGGTGCCTTCGTTGTCGTTGCGGCTTATCTGATTTGGGTTAGACCAAAGCTGGTGTTCAATGAAGACCACCTCGTCGTCGTAAACCCGCTCAGCAAAGTGACCATCGCCTACAAAGACATCGGCGATCTCGACACCAAGTGGTCGCTGCGCATAAACCACAGTGGCAAACAAACCAGAGTCTGGGTTGCTCCTGCCAACGGCAAGCAGCGCTGGATTAGCGAGAGCACTCGAATCTACAAGTTCAACAACATCAAGAGCAGCGAAATCGTCACGAACGAATTCACCTCGGTGAGCGCGAGTCTCGGCAGCGACAGCGGCGTTGCCGCTGCGCTCATCCGTGAACGTCTCAAAGGTTTGCATTAGGCCTTTGCCTTCGCTGCTGCAGTTGACTTCAGCTCGCGCGCCTGCATGCGCTCTTTCAAGCTGATGCGGCGCTTCTGACGAGGGTCAAACGCGTCGCGCAAACCATCGCCAATGAAGTTGACACAAAGTGCGATTGCGATGATGAAGACACCTGGCCACCAGAACAACCAAGGTGCAACGGTGAACACATCTTGGTAGCGGCTGATCAATAGACCAAGCGAAACGTCTGGGGCTCTAACTCCAAAACCCAAGAAGCTAAGTGCCGATTCGGTCAGAATTGCACCCGACATCAACAGGGTTCCAGAAACGATGATGACACCGACAGCGTTTGGCAAAATGTGTTTGAAGATGATTCGCCTGTTCGAAGCTCCGGCGACGCGGGCTGCGTCAACAAACTCGCGCTCACGCAGAGACAAGAATTCGGTTCGCACGAATCGGGCGAGGCCCATCCAGGCGAACAATCCCAACATCACCGCCAGCGGCACAACTCCCAGGTTTCCGAACCTGAAGCCAATCACCGCCCCAATGATGAGAGTGGGCATCACCAAGAACATGTCTGTGAGGCGCATTAATACGGCATCCACGATGCCACCGAAGAAGCCGGCGATGGCCCCGACTACGGTGCCGATAGCAACACCCAACGAGCCAACGATGAGCATAACCATGATCGACTGCTCAGCTCCTCGAAGAACAAGAGCGAAGTAGTCGGTTCCGACGGTGTCCATGCCCAGCGGGTGAGCCCCAACCTGCATGCCAGTGCCATCGATGAACTCAGGAATCAGGTCTAGAGTTGGGCAGCCCGGAATACCGTTGGCACACATGCTCTCAACAGCACCCTCTGGGTCAATCTGGTCGATCTGGTAAGGCCACCAGCCCTGAACCGTGATCTTGTTGTTGCTGTCGCCCAGGTGAATGCCAGAGCCGGTATACGAGAACAGAATGATGAAAACGAGCACAATGAGCGAGGTCATCGCCGCCTTGTGGCGCACAAAGCGCCTAAAGATGATCTGCCCCTGGCTTAGACCCTCGGTCTCGCGAAGTGCGATTTCGTTTTCGTTCTTATCAAGGGTGTTTTCCTTGTTTTCTAGTTCAGCTGACATGCTTTTACTTTCTGATTCGAATACGTGGGTCGACAACACCGAACAGTAGGTCGGCTGCTAGGTTTGCGGTCACCGTAAGTGTGGCTCCGATGATGAACACTCCCATGAACAAGTTCTGGTCGTAGGAGTTAATCGCCTGGTTGAAGAGCGAGCCCATGCCCTTCCAAGCAAACACGCTCTCGGTGATAATCGCACCACCAATAAGACCGGCGAAATCGTTTACCAGGATGGTGGTTAGCGGAAGCATCGCATTTCTCATTCCGTGACGAACAATCACGGTGCGCTCGTTCAAACCCTTGGCTCGAGCCGTGCGAATGTAATCCATGTTCATAACTTCAAGCAGGCTGCCTCGTGAGAATCTGACATAACCCGCGAATGAAATCAGGGTTAGGGCAACCGTCGGAAGAATGAGGTGCATTATGTCGTCTAGACCGCTGATCCAGAAGTTTGATTGCTGTTCTGGCGTGAGTAGTTCGTTGCCTTGACCCAGTGTTGGCACCGGGCGCCCAGAAACAGCGTCTGAGCTCATGTAGTTACTGAACTCGCGCATGAAACGGTCAAGAATAATCGGCAGGGTTGCCAACAGAGCCGTGATGATACCTGTTCGAATATTGACTCGACGGTCTACATTGGCCACAAAGAAGCCGACCATCGCAGACAGGCCGATGGTTAGTGCGAACACCGCAAGCACAGTCAAGAAGTTGGCTTCTTCAGTGAGAATGCCCTGCAGCGGAAAGTAGCTTGCCGTGACGATGGTCGCCGAAGCCAAAGCTGTTATCAGTGAAGGTCGGTTGTCTAGACCTGTCGAAATGTGAGTCACCAGTGCCGCGAATGCGAAGGCAAATACTCCAACGCCGATGATTCCAATTCCAGGGCTGATGAACCAAGAGGTCAAGCTCAGATACTGCAGTAAGGCTCCGAACCCAGCCGAAACTCCGATGAACACCATCCAAAAGCGCCTGCGGTTTCCGGCCATGATTCCGGCCATGATCAACCCAGCAACCAAACTGAATGGAATCAGGAATCCGAGAGGTATCTCGGGTTTTGCCAAGAAGTCGTTGAAGCCAATAGCCATGTATTCCTTGAGCAAAACTGCAACCCAGAAAATAGGGAGTGAGAAAAGCAAGAACGAGATAAAAGTCATCACGTAGTCAAAACGGCTGTACTGACGAATCGCAGTGACCATACCGATAGTGATTCCGAGCACGATTGCAAGAATTGTTGCTGCGATTACCAATCTGATTGTCACTGGAATTGCTAATTCGATTGCCTCGATAACAGAGATACCAGTTCGAGTTTGGCCAAGATCAAACTGTCCCCAAAGACCAGCCAGAACTCCCCTGAACCAGATGAAGTATCGAATCGGTGGTGGAACATCTAGATTCAGACTTCGAATCAGACTTGTTCTTAGGTACTCTGCGTTTTCTTCAGTGCTCTCGGCGAGACCCGCAAGAGGATCAGAAGAAATGGCCTGAAGGTTGTAGGCGATGTAGCTCGCGCCGAAAATGATGAGAAGCATCATGCTGAATCGTCTGGTTAAGTAAGCAAACAAAATGTCAACCTTGCCGCGGCAGCAGCGCCGCACTAGAACTCATGTTCATTTTCGTGAACCTAGAAAAGTTTAGATGAAGTTCAACTTCTCGACACCCATATATGAGAAAAAGGGGGCACCCGATTTCTCGGATGCCCCCTTCGGATTTCTAAGGGTTTTTAGGCCTTAGTAGCTCCACTCCCAGAAGTTCCAAACTAGCTGTGGGCTTAGCGGTGCAGGCTTTACGCCCTTTAGCGCCTTTGACCAAGCAGTTACAGAAACGTTCTGGTACAGAGGTAGACCATAGGCGTTAGCCATGATGATCTTGTCTGCCTTTAGGCGCTCTGCGTTAACCTGTGCAGCGGTTAGGTAGTTGCTCTGGAGGTTGCTCATGATCTTGTCCAGTTCAGGTGTTCCCCAACCCCAGCTGTTGTTTCCACCGTCGGTCTTGTAGATCGCGGTGGCAGTTGCCTGACTAATGCTGGTTAGACCAAATGCGAATAGCGTTAGGTCATAATCAGAACTCTTCATCTTGGCTGGGAAGTCCGAAACACCGGTGTTGTCAATGTTGAATCCGGCTTTCTTTGCTTCTGCCTTGACTAGCTGTGAGGTGCTTACACGCAAGCCTGAAGTGTTGGCGAACCACATCTTTACGTCGACTACCGAGTTGGTTGCCGATGCTGTTGGGTAGTACTTCTTCACGAGGGCAAGAGCCTTTGCAGTGCGCTCTTCCTGGGTTCCAGTTGTGTAAAGCGAAACACCTGAGCTCTTCGTCACGAAGGTGTGAGTCGGGCTACCGGTGAATCCAAAGTGGGTGTCCATGGTCTGTGCATCAGCCTTTAGTGGCTTGATGAAAGTCGCAAGGATCTGCTCACGAGGAATCGCCAACAACATAGCAGTTCTCAAGTCAATTGCCTTCTGGCTTGAACCCGCAAAAGGACCGTTGTAAGGCGCGGTCTCACCAAATGCAGTACCAGTTCTGATACCCATGTGCGAGTAAACTCCAGACGGCTTTGACTCAACAGTTACCGAACGAATGCCGTCAAGAAGTGCCTTGGCCGCAGTCGTAGGGTTTGAGTTCTGGTAGATGTCGATGTCACCGTTACGAAGCGCTGCAACTGCAGCGGTGTCGTTGCTGATGGTCTTGATCTGAACTGTCTTGATTGGGTTAGTGGTCTTCATTGCTGGGCCCGAGTTGTAGCGAGCGTTGCGAACCAAGATCATGCTGCTGTCTGCAACTGCAGACTGCACGATGAATCCACCGTTGCTGATTAGCAATAGCTTGTTGGTGCTCGAGTCGATGGTGCGAATGTTGTACGCGTTGGTCCAGACATCACCCATCTTCTTTAGAGCAGCAGTGTTCTTCGAAGTGAACGCAGACAAGAACTTTGCCTTCGCAGCGTTGTTCACTGAAGCTGACTGAAGACCCTTCTTGCCATCTGCAAGCAACGAAAGTGCGTGCACTGGGCTTGGGCCAGGAGCCAAAAGCTCCCAGTCTGGTAGAGGCTTGCCGAAGCGAACGGTAACAGTCATGTTGTTGTTGCTTAGGGCTGGTAGACCAACTACGTTTTCACCGTAAGCGCCACCGTAACTAACGCTGTCAAAGGCTGGTTTCTTGTCACCGTCTGATGGGTCACCCAATCCGGCTGTCGTTGAATAGTCGTTTGAGGCAACTACGTGGCTCAAGAGAAGGTCAACACCGGTGATTGGAGTGCCGTCAGACCAAACGCGACCTGGCTTAACGGTGTATGAGATTCGGAAGTCAGTTGGTGTGTTCTTTGTCACAGCCATGGTTCCGAATGTGGTGTTACGAACTAGCTTTGGACCGTTGTCGTAATAGATGAAGCCCATTCCAGTTAGTGAACCCACTGTTCCGTTGTAGACAGTGTTTCCGTCGCTGGTTCCGCTGTTAAGAGATGTGATCTCACCAGCCGAGTGAAGGATGACTGTTGATTTTGTAGCAGCCCCTGCAGGAGCCATTGCGACGGTCGAAAGACCTGCAACGGTTAGAGCAGAAGTCGCAACGATGCCAACAGTACGCAAAAAGCGATTTGTTTTCATATTGTGTTTCTCCTTGTTGTTTCGGATTTGCTGCCGTTTACCCAGGGCTCTAGAACCCGTAACAAGGAGTGCGTGGCAGCAAAGCCTTGGGTAAGTAAAGACTAGGCGAAAACTCTAGGTGAACAACAGGAAAAGTCTAAGAATTACCCTGCTTTACATTTCTGTTACAAAGCCCCGATTCTCGCCGGCTGGTAGCCTGAAACCATGCCAGCTTCTGCCCCGACACTTATCTTTGACGGTGATTGTGGCTTTTGCAGGCGCTCGCTGGACTGGGGGCAGCGCAACCTAACGGCATTTCCAAGGGCTATCCCCTCATCTTCGACCGAAGCTCGGCAGGCCGGGTTATCCCAAGCGCAGCTTGAAGAATCGATCTGGATTATCGGATTAGACAAGCCCTTGGCTGCAGCAGATGCGGCCGCTTTCATTTTGAAACTTCAACCAAACGTGCTTTGGAGTGCGCTCGGCATGCTCATGTCGATATGGCCAATCTCGGTGATTGCGAGAGCGGTTTACTTTTGGGTGGCCCGAAACCGAGGTCGACTCTAGTGGCAGAACTTTTTGCAATTGGCTTCTTTGCCGGACTCGCTCTTGCGATTCCGGTTGGCCCGATGGCCATCATGTTAATCAACACGACCCTTGAAAAAGGATGGCGCCACGGCGTCGCAGGTGCAAGCGCGATGGCAACGGTTGATTTTCTGTATGCGCTTACAGTCTTTCTGCTTGGAAGTGTGATTGCATCCTTTTTTGCAGACTGGGGTCAGTTGCTGAGTCAACTCGGTGCGCTGATTCTTCTTGCTCTAGGTGTGATCATGCTTGTTCAAAACATTGACCTGATTCGCTCGAAGGCCACAGAAATTTCTGAAGGCAAGTCTGGAAAGACTGCAACGAAGACCTTCGGCCTTTTCATATTGGCAACCGCAGTGAATCCGCCAACTGCACTATTTTTCTTGGGAATCGCACCGAGCGTTGCTCAGTATGCGAGTTCGAACATCTTGATTAACGCATTCACTTTTGCGATTGGTGTCTTTGTTGGTTCGGCAATCTGGCAACAGGTTCTCGCCTTTGCCGGAAACACTTTGCGAAAGTTTGCCCAGAGAAAAGTTCGCATAGTCTTTGGGCTCATCGGAGGCACGCTAATCGTAGTGCTAGCCCTTGCACTGCTGACTCGGGCGATGGCCTGATGTCAAAAAACTTTATTCGATTCGAAATCGGTTTAGTTCTGCTGCTGAGCCTCGGCACCTCTGCCGTTTATTCGCTACTCAGGTTTGCCGAAACTCTACTTTCGCCGATGGGCATCGGTGGCACCCGAACAGACCTAAACCCATCGAAAGCGCGAGCCGAGTTCTTCGACTTCAGTTACCAGCTAATTGGAATTCTCTTTGCGGTTGCTCCAGCAATTTTGGTTCTCTATCTGCTGCGCCGCGACAGTGAAAAAGCCTTCGACGAAATCGGCATCTGGCCAATTTCTCGCAGCAGAGATCTGCTTCGCGGACTAGCGCTTGCGGCCGTGATTGGCATACCCGGTCTTGCGCTTTACGCCAGCGCGCGAGCCCTTGGGCTCGCGGCTCAGGTTGTGCCGGCCGATTTGTCGGGCTACTGGTGGACGCTGCCGATGCTGTTGCTCTCGGCAGTGCGAGCCGCCATCCAAGAAGAAGTGATCATGGTGGCTTACCTATATAAGAGGTTCGACCAATTGGGTCTGAAGTTCGTGCACCAGCAACTCATCAGCTCAACGATTCGTGCTCTGTACCACTCATACCAGGGCTTTGCTGGCATTGTCGGCAACTTTGTTATGGGTCTGATCTTTGGCTGGGCTTACCGCAAGTGGGGTCGGGTAATACCCCTCATTCTCGCCCACTTCTTCTTGGATGCCGTGAGCTTCGTGGGCTACGCGCTTTTGGCGAAACAATTGGCGAGTCTTGGCGGCATCTTCTAAAGTCGCACCCGCTCTCTGCTAGATTGGGCGAACAGCAAACGCTGTAGTTCTAGTTTGACCTCAGGGGAAACCGGTGTGAATCCGGTGCTGACCCGCAGCCGTAAGTCTTGATCGACGTAAGTCGTTATAGATAAGTCGGAATGCCTGAGCAAAAACGAAGACTCCAAAAAACCGTCGAGGAATACGGGTGGAGTCGAACAGCCCTATTCGGGCGTTCGCCTTCGCGCTCAGTTCTCGCTAACGCGAAAGGTTTCAAATGTTTGAAACTAAAACTGGGTTGCGCACAATCGCAACACTAATCACCATCACAGCGGTCGCCCTGTCGACCAGCATTTTGCCGGCTTCGGCAGATGTGAAACAGGCAAACACAGTTCGCTTTATCGCGAGCAAGTTTGTAGACAAAAAGTATGTAGAGGGCTTCACCCCCGGCCGGCCAGACTTCGGTTTCACAATCGAGTCTTTGCTTCAGCTAAGGGCAGCCGGGCAAACAGCCAAAAGCTTCAAGCCGGCGGTCGACTTCAACCTGCGCTCAGCGGCAAACGCTGGCATCAGCACCAAAGTTGGCAGCCTATTTGTTGACCAGAAGTTTCAGACTGGCCGAGGCGGAATGTTCTTGGTTGCCAGCAAAGCATTTGCTCTGCCAAAGTCGAGCCTGCGCACCTCGGTGCTCAACTCTGTAAAGGCCTCGGTAAACAAGTCAGGCGAGATCGCCGATGCCAACGGCAACACCTTTATCTATGGCTGGACGATTCTTGGCCTAACAGCCTCGGGCGAAACCAAGCTTGCAGGTTTGGTTGCCACAAAGTTGGCCACTCTGGCCAGAACCGATGGTGGCTTCGGCACCGATTTGACCGCCGACACTATGACTAGCAGCGCCGATGCAACCGGCATGGCACTCATGGCGTTCGCCTCTGCAAATAGAAGTAAAGCCGCTGTCACCACCAAGGCAGCTAACTGGCTAACCAAAACCGCTATGGTCACCGACCACTTTGTGGCCTGGGGTGAAGTCGATGTGAACGGCACGGCATACGCGGCAATGGGTCTGTCGGCAATCGGGCAGAAGAACTCTGCGATTCAGAAATGGATGATCTCGCGAGTGGCACCAACCGGCGGCTTGATCTCGGCCTACTCGGGTGGCAAAGCAGACATCTTCGCTTCGGCGCAGGGATACCTCGCACTGCTCGGCTCGAGCTACGTTTCGCTAATCAAGTAGTCGCATGAGAATCTCGCTTCGAATGGTGCTGATTGCGCTGGTGGTCTTTGTGGCCATCGGCGGGTTCATCAGCACCATTCCTAGCGAGCCCAAGGCAACCCTCCTGGCCGAGAGCGTTCGCAGCGGTCAGTGCGAATCTGGTGCCGGCGTTTCTCTTGTTATTGATTTCGGCACATCCAGCAATAGAGAAGTCAAAGAACTCTGCGTGACCGAATTCGAATCAACCGGATGGGACCTGTTTGCTGCCGCAGCTGTTTCGGCTCAGGGCACGAGCGAATATCCGACGGGTTTCGTTTGCAGGCTTGACGGCTGGCCGACCGCCGAGGTTCAGCCCTGCACCAAAACACCAACTGCCGCACAGGGTTCGTGGGCATACTTCATTGCCGATGCTGGCAGCCAAGAGTGGCAATACAGCGGAGCCGGCGCAGCGATGAGAAAACCGCAATGCGGCGCAGTCGATGCCTGGCGCTTTGTTGAACCTGGCGAAAACGTGTTGCAGAGTATGCCGCGCGTTGAGCCGTCTTCGTTTGTGTGCAACTGATGTTCGAGAATCGATGATCCAGAAACTTGCAAGCAAGATTCACCCATCAACCTGGTGGGTGATCTCGCTTGCGCTCGCCGTGATTGCAGGCTCGGCTACCAGCATCGTGCAGACCCTCTCGGTTGCAGCGCTTTCGGTGCTGTTGATTCTTGTCTTTCGTGAGAACGCGCCTTGGGCGAGATCGCTCAAGTTCTATTTGATTCTTGCGCTCGCAGTAGTTGTGATTCGCGTTGTGTTTCGAATCGTCTTTTCGTTCAGCCAAGAGACCGATGACATTTTGCTTGAATTGCCACGCTTCGAACTCGACTTTGGTCTTGGCGCAATCGGCCTTCTCGGCAATGTCTCAGCGCCAGCCATGTTGGGCGCATTGCTAGACGGAAGTCGCTTGGCCGCAATCATTTTGGCCATCGCCGTAGCAAACACCCTCGCGAATCCGCGCAAACTTTTGAAGTCTGCGCCCGGCGCACTCTATGAAATAGCAACGAGCGTTTCGGTGGCAATCAACCTGGCACCGCAATTAATCGAGAGCTTTGCCCGCGTTAGAAGAGCGCGAGGGCTGCGTGGCAAGGGTCGCAAATCGTCTACGCTCAACGGCCTGTTGATTCCGGTGCTCGAAGACACCCTTGATCGATCACTGCTGTTGGCAGCCAGCATGGATGCGCGCGGTTTTGGTCGCAAGTCGACTCAGAGCAAGGGCGAACTCTTGCTAGCACGCGTGCTCGGGTTGCAGTCTCTGCTCGCAATAACCATGGGAGTGTTCGTGCTTCTGAGCGGATTCTCTGCACCAGCCGCAATGACACTTTTGGCGATTGGTGCCGTCACCTCGGTGATTAGCGTACGACTCACGTCTCGAAGAAATTCGCGAACCAGCATCGCCAGAACCGCTCGCACGCCTATCGATTTTGCGGTGATCGCAGCATGCAGTGTTCTTCTGATTGTTCACTTTGCCTGGGCGGTGATGCCGGTTTGATAAGCCTCAAGAATTTCACCTTCACCTACAAGAATGGCGATGAAGCCAAACTAAATCGAGCGAGCGTTGATATAAAAGCCGGCCAATTCGTTCTGGTTTGCGGAGCAACTGGCAGCGGCAAGTCAACATTGCTCAAGGCACTCGTTGGGCTGGTGCCTCACTTCAGCGGTGGAACGGCAAGTGGGGTTCGCACAATTGATGGTCAAGATTTCAGTCGAGCAATGCCTCACGAGACCGCCCACCTGATCGGTTATGTGAATCAGCAGCCCGAAGGTGCATTCGTTGCAGACACTGTGCTCGAAGAGTTGGCCTTTGCCCTCGAGCAACTAGCCATCGGTCGCGACGAAATGATTCGACGTGTTGATGCAGCACTTGCCGCAACCGGTCTCAGCGAGTTGCGCAATCGAAAACTGTTCGAGCTTTCGGGCGGTCAGCAGCAACGAGTGGCAATCGCGGCAGCTCTCAGCGCTGGGCAAAAGATTCTGGTGCTAGACGAACCGACTTCAGCTCTAGACCCATTGGCTGCAAAAGAACTTCTCGAATTTGTCTGGAGGCTAAGTCGATCAGAGGGCATAACCGTGATTGTTGCCGAACATCGAATCGAACGCCTGGTCGGCCTGGTTGACTCTGTGATCATCGTGAACAATGACGGCACAGTTTCACAGGGTGAACCGCAAACTCAGCTAGCCAAATTCAAATTTGTGCCGCCGCTGATCGAGCTGGCACACCAGCTGGCCTGGCCGAAGGTTTTGCTCAGCATCGAGCATGCAGCTGAAGAGTTCGCGCGTTCTGCCCCGCACACCACAAAGCGCATCGCTCACCTGCCGCTCGGTTCTGAGGTTCTAAACGCCGAGCGAGTGACCGTTGATTACGGCTCTCTTCGAGCCGTCGATTCGGTTTCTCTTTCGGCAAAGGCCGGTGAGGTCATTGCGGTCATGGGCGAAAACGGCTCGGGCAAGACTTCGCTGCTCTGGGCGCTTCAGGGCACCGGAAACCGAGGCGATGGCAGAATTTCAGTGGCCGGGCAGGACCCCGCAACACTCACGGCAACCGAGCGACTTTCGGTTGTGGCGATGGTGCCGCAGCAGGCCGCCGATCTGCTCTTTTTGCCAAATCTGGGCGATGAACTCGATGAGGCCGACGAGGTTGCAGAAGCAAAGTCGGCCTCAACGAGTCAGTTGTTCGAGCAGTTCAGCGGTCGAATTGACCCCTCGATTCATCCGAGAGATTTGAGCAGCGGTCAGCAGCTCGCGCTTGTTCTTGCCATGCAGCTGGTCAAGAATGCGAGCCTAGTTATCTTGGATGAACCAACTCGCGGCCTCGACTATGCAGCCAAAAAGCAAGTTGCCCAGGTTTTGCGAAACCTTGCCTCGTCAGGCAAAGCAGTGATTTTCGCCTCTCACGATGTTGAGTTCATCGCCCAGTCAGCCGACCGCGTGATTCAACTAGAAGCTGGAAAAGTTATTGCCGATCAGCCGGTTGAAACTGCTCTTGAATACCGTGCCGACAATTCGCTTGCCAGCCAGGTTGCGCAAATCACAAAACTGCCTGGCGTGATTGCTTTGCAGCAGGTGGTGACTAATGAATAAGCAACCGCTTCTCTCGAAGGTTTCAATTGCCGTAGCCGCACTTGCTTCGATTTTGATGTTTGCCTGGCCACTGCTGATTGCAACCGATAGCCAAAACGAGAATCTTTTGGCTCAGGCAGTATTCATGGCGCTGATGCCGCTGATTATTGCAATAGTGTTGGTCGAATTTTCAACGGGTGAAATCGGTTCGCGCCAACTCGCCATTCTCGGAGTCATGACTGCAATAAACGCGGTGATTCGCCTGCTCGGTGCAGGCACCGCCGGAATCGAAACCGCATTCTTTCTCATCATCATCGGCGCATACATCTTTAGAAGCGGATTCGGATTCATTCTCGGCAGCGCATCGATTTTAGTTTCGGCACTACTCGGTGCGGGCGTCGGCCCTTGGCTGCCGTTTCAAATGATGGCCGCTGGTCTCGTGGGAATCGGCGCCGGAGCTCTTCCGAGATTCAAAGGCAAGTTCGCGCAGTTGCTCACACTTTGCGTTTACGCGGTCTTGGCGAGTTTCGTCTATGGCGCACTAATGACGCTGTGGAACTGGCCGTTCTTAGCAGGCGCAGACTCATCGGTGTCTTATGAAGCCGGCGCTGGGCTGGGTGCAAACCTGCTGCGCTTCTTGAACTACGAGATTGCCACGGGTGGTTTGCTCTGGGATGCCGGTCGCGCAATCACGACTTGCGCGCTGATTCTGATTGCGGCACCCGCGTTGCTAACGTCTCTCAGGAGAGCGGCTAACCGCGGCGGTTTCGAGGGCTAGGGCTAGACCCGCCACGATGGCACGCGCCAACCGAAGATCATCACAGCTAGGCGAATCGCCACGGTCACCAACGCTCCGACCGCTACAGCAAGCGCCGCTGGCCAGGCGAGCCAGTGGGCAAAAACCACAACCCAACATCCTAAGAAGGCGACCGAGGCATAGGGCTGGTGATCTGTGAAAGCTCTTGGAACCTGGTTAGTAAAGATGTCTCGAAGCACGCTGCCGAATATAGAAGTAATTACACCCATGATTACGGCAACGATTGCCGATGTTCCAGCCTGAAGAGCAAGCATTGTTCCACCGCTCGCGAATACGCCGAGACCGATAGCGTCTGGCCACTGCATTGCACGCTCTGTGAACTCGAGGTGACGCGCCCTGAAGAAAATCATGGCAAGGCCGCAGATCACAAGAATTGTCCAAATCCACCAGTCGTTGGCTATCCAGAACAGCGGGCTTCGATCGAGCAAAATGTCGCGCAGGGTTCCGCCTCCGAATGCGGCAACGGCCGTGACCATTGCCATGCCCACTATGTCGAGCTTTTTGCGTGCGGCCTCAATCAGGCCTGAGAAAGCAAATGCAAGTGTGCCAAGAACCTCAAAAGGTAGGTGAAAGTTGGTTACCCACCACTGAAGCTGCTCGTTCGACATGAGCCAAGTCTAGACATGCTGAAAAAGAAAGAGCCCACCATTGCTGGCGGGCTGTTTCTCACATGGGATGCTGCAGATGGTGGAGATGGGGGGAATTGAACCCCCGTCCAATGCAATGATCACGGCACTTCTACGGGTGTATCTTCAATAAGGTTCTACTCGGCCCCGGCGCTAGCTTGAAGCGACATATCCGACAGGCCCAGCCATAGTTAAAGTCCCGAGCGCCCCTACGACATAGACACTCAGCGAGATTTCTAAATGACGCCAGACTCTAAAACGAAATCAGATTTAGGCTGACGGACTTTGGGCTAGCTTATGCAGCTAGGGCAAAGTCGGTGCGGTTTGATTTGGCACCTATAGTTTGCAGCGGACATTAACGAGTTGACGCTACATTCTCGACCCGCTTCTTCCATTCACTAATGCAATGTCGAAACCGATCATCCCCATGTTTAGTTATCAAACCCCTTTCGAGGCTCTATAAGAGTAAGCCCTGGCTCCGACATTCGCCAGAGCCTCGGTCTGTGAGTAGTCTGCGAGTTAGCCGAGAATTTGAGCAAATTAGCCGCCTGCAAGCGCTCGCCCCAGACCTCCATGCAAGGAGGGCGTTTAGACTTTTCAAAATGTCGCTGTCGCGGTTCAAGAGAAGAGGGACTTCTTGGAAGAAGTAATGTTTGTCGCCCCGTGGGTTTGGCAGTTGTCGATCGGGCTCATCACTTTGGTGATTTTGGGTGATTTGATCTATCAGATTCGCAAGCCTCATGAGCCGACCTTCAAGGAATCAGCAATTCAAAGCGTAATTTACATAGGTCTCGCACTTCTGTTTACCTTTTTGGTTACCGAGGTCTGGGGAGCAAGGTTTGGCGGCGAATACCTGGCTGGATTCATAACTGAGAAATCCCTTTCGGTTGACAACCTCTTCGTCTTCTTGGTTATCTTCACAAAGTTTGCGGTTCCTAGAAGGCTGCAAAGTCAGGCTCTGCTAATTGGAATCGTTCTGGCTCTGATTCTGCGCGGAATCTTTATCGCAGCGGGTGCTGCAGCAATCGAGCAATTTAGCTGGGTCTTCTACATCTTTGGATTCTTCTTGCTCTACACGGCAGCGCTCTTGATTTGGGACACGCTCAAGGCAGGAAGCCATGACGAAAAGGTTCCCGGCGGAAAAGCAACCGCTTTCATCAAGCGACACTTTCCGACTGTTGACGAGTATCACGGTGCAAAACTCACCATCGTTCAGAACGGCAAGCGTTTCATTACGCCGTTGCTGCTGGTAATGATTGCCATCGGCATGACAGATCTACTCTTCGCACTAGATTCCATTCCGGCTGTCTACGGTTTGACCAATGAGCCATACATCGTCTTCATGGCAAACGCATTCGCACTAATGGGCTTGAGGCAGCTCTACTTCTTGCTAAGCGGACTTATGGAACGCTTGAAGTACCTGGGCGTAGGTCTGGCCATCATCTTGGCCTGGATTGGTGTGAAGCTCGTGATTCACGCTCTGCACAAGAACGAACTTCCGTTCTTGAACAACGGCGAGCCAATCAAGGCAATCCCAGAGATTTCAACCGACCTATCTCTTGGTTTCATTCTGTTGACTTTGGTTGTAACGACCGTTGTCAGCCTGATTGCAACCAGCGAGAAGAGAAAGACTTCTAAAAAGTAGCTAGTCGAGGTGCTTGCGCACTAAGACACCAAATTCACCCATGTCGACCACGACTTCGAAGCCTACTTTTTGATACATGGATAGGTGGCCTCGGTAGTTGGATGCCTGCATCTCAGGAGCGGTGTAAGGCGCTGCCTCGATTGCGGCGAAGCCTCGGGCGCTCAGGTCGGCAATCGCGTGGTCAAGCATTCCCGTGGCCACTCCCTCACCACGGTGGTCTGGGTGAATTACAAAACACAGAATGCGCGCCAACTTGTCGCTCGCGTCTGGCAAACCAGGAAACAAACTCGACGCTCCCGCGGCAGTCCAGCCAACGACCTTGCCGTCTTGGTAAGCGAGGTAGCCATCCATGTCACCAGATTCAACGCGATCACATGCGCTCTGGCGATTGCCCTCTTTTGAGGTTGGTTGCGACCCGACCTTGGCTGGGTCGTTCAGGTAGAACTGGCAATAGCAGCCAGCCCACTTCTCGTTGTCGGTGAAAGCTTCGTGATCGAAGTAGTCGAGAAAGTCGTGCAGGCTATCAACGCTTAGGCGCTTGAAAGTTAGCTCGCTCATTACCAGTCTTTGCCCTTGGTCGACATGGCACGATCGGCCTCGCGCTTATCCTGCTGCTCTTTCAGGGCCTGACGCTTGTCATACTCTTTCTTGCCTCGAGCAAGTGCGATTTCGACCTTCGCGTAGCCGTCTTTGAAGTAGAGCGAAAGCGGCACAAGCGTGTATCCGCTCTCTTTGATTTTGCCGGCCAGTTTGCTGATCTCTGCACGGTTGAGCAGCAACTTGCGACGACGACGGGTCGAGTGGTTGTTCCAAGTGCCCTGCGTGTACTCGGGAATGTGAACGTTTTCGAGGTAGGCCTGGCCGCCTTCGATCGAGGCGAATCCGTCGATTAGAGACGCGCGACCGGCACGCAACGACTTCACTTCGGTTCCACTCAGCACAATTCCGGCTTCGTAGACATCTTCTATGTGATAGTCGTGGCGCGCTTTGCGGTTGCTGGCAACCACTTTTTGTCCACGTTCTCTAGGCATAAGAACCTATATTCGCAGATAACGGCGAATTGCTAAACCGCTGGCTAGCGCAGCGAGAACAATCGCGGCACCGATGAGAATCGGCACGACCAACAATCCATCGGCTATCCCGACGAAGTTGGTGAAAGGCATGCTCACGGCTAGGTAGCCCTGAACGAAGAACTGAACGATAGCCAGCACGGCACCACCGGCGAGAACGCTACCGATGATCGCGGCGAGCACACCCTCAAGGATGAACGGCAGCTGAATATAGAAGTTGCTCGCGCCCACAAGGCGCATGATGCCTAGCTCGCGGCGGCGGGCGAAGGCCGAGAGGCGAATCGTGGTTGAGATGAGCAGTGCTGCCGAAGCCAGCATGAGCGAGGCGATGGCGATGGCGGCGATGCTCGCAGCGTTAAGAATGCTGAAGATCTGGTCGAGATAGCTGCGCTGATCGCGCACCTCTTCGACTCCCCCGAACCCGGTGAAACTCTCGGTGATGATTGCGCTCTGCTCAGGGTTCTTGAGCTTGACCCAGAAGGTTTCGTTGAGTTGCTCAGGAGTCACATACTGGGCTACAGCGTTGCCCTTGAACTGTTCTTGAAACTTGTCGTAGGCCTGCTGGTGATTCTCAAAGTAGAACTGCTCTACATACGGAGCCAAGGTCGACGACTGCAACTGCGCTTGAACGGCGTTGACCAGGTCTTGCGATGCCTCGCCCTGCGCGCAAACGTCTGCAGGTGAAACTTCGCTGCACATATAGATTGCAACCTGCGCCTTGTCATACCAGTAGGTCTTCATCTGACCGATTTGCATTTGCAAAAGCGTTGCCGCACCAACAAAAGTTAGCGACAGAAAAGTAACCAGAATTACAGAAATGACCATCGATAGGTTGCGGCGCAAACCCTGTCGAACCTCACTGAAAACGAACCCGCCGCGCATTAGTAGCCAGCCACTTTTTGATCGCGCACGATTCGCCCATCGCTGAGTTCAACTACGCGCTTCTGAAGGCGATCGACGATTCCGCGGTCGTGTGTTGCCATCACAACCGTTGTGCCGTTTTGGTTGATGCGATCAAGCAGCGCCATGATTTCGTCGCTGGTCTTTGGGTCGAGGTTTCCGGTTGGCTCGTCGGCCAAGAGCAGTGCCGGCTTGTTGACAATTGCGCGAGCCAGAGCAACGCGTTGCTGCTCACCGCCAGAGAGTTCGCTAGGCAGGCGACCGGCTTTTTCTTCTAGGCCAACCATGCGCAAAACATCTGGAACCGCCTCTTGAATGAATCCGGCAGACTTGCCGATTACCTCAAGGCTGAAGGCGACATTCTGCGCCACTGTCTTGTTTGGCAGAAGCCTGAAGTCTTGAAAGACCACGCCGAGCTTGCGGCGAAAGAAAGGTATGCGGCGACTTGGAATGCCCACCAGGTTTTCGCCGAGCACGAAGACCGAGCCGGTGCTCGGCACATCCTCGCGAAGCATGAGCCTGAGCAGCGATGATTTGCCCGAGCCAGAAGCCCCGACCAAGAAAACGAAGTCGCCCTTCTCGATTTCAATCGAGACATCGGCAAGCGCCGGGCGGTTTGAGCCTCGGTAGTTTTTGCTTACGTTTTCTATGCGAATCATTGAAATAAGCCTAAATTGCAAGGCCCTCGAGGGCGGTCAGGCTAGCCGCCAGTTTCTGAGGTTTCTAGTTCTGGCTCTGCTTGCGCCAGCGAATGCCCGCTGCAATAAAGCCATCAAGATCGCCATCGAAGACAGCGCTCGGGTTGTTTACCTCGTAGTCGGTGCGCAGATCCTTGACCATCTGATATGGAGCCATTACATAGGAGCGCATTTGCTCACCCCAGCTGGCCTTCACATCACCGGCAATTGACTTCTTCTTAGCTTCTTCTTCGCGCCGCTTAATCTCGAGCAGGCGACTTTGCAGAACGCGCATTGCCGCGGCTTTGTTTTGAATCTGGCTCTTCTCGTTCTGGCAACTCACAACGGTTCCGGTTGGCAGGTGCGTGATGCGCACGGCCGAGTCGGTAGTGTTCACAGATTG
>CAEZXK010000005.1_pt1 | contig 59955 bp, 48 predicted proteins | sample 7265231 | NCBI WGS metagenome assembly CAEZXK01 (sample SAMEA6813906, study PRJEB35770) | uncultured Rhodoluna sp. | biome: Freshwater; feature: Freshwater reservoir; material: water | place: Czech Republic | collected 2015-11-04 | depth 0.5m m | reverse complement strand
ACCGCCCGATTCGGTTCTTGGTGCAGGGCACGCTCTATCCAGACGTTGTCGAGTCTGGCGGCGGCGCAACAGCTGGCATCAAGAGCCACCACAACGTTGGCGGCCTGCCCGACGATCTGCAGTTCGAGCTTGTCGAGCCACTTCGCACACTTTTCAAGGATGAGGTTCGCGCCATCGGCGCCGAGCTCGGCCTGCCGCACGAGATTGTTCAGCGTCAGCCGTTTCCGGGGCCAGGCCTTGGCATTCGCATCGTCGGTGCCGTCAACAAAGAGCGTCTCGACCTGCTTCGCAAGGCAGACGCAATTGTTCGTGAAGAACTTTCGGCCGCCGGTCTCGATGGCGAAATCTGGCAGTGCCCGGTTGTGCTGCTCGCCGACGTTCGCTCGGTTGGAGTTCAGGGAGACGGTCGTTCATACGGTCACCCGATTGTGCTTCGCCCGGTTTCGAGTGAAGATGCGATGACCGCCGACTGGACTCGCTTGCCATACGACCTGCTCGCAAAGATCTCGAACCGAATCACAAACGAGGTTGCCGGCGTGAACCGAGTGGTTCTCGATGTGACTTCTAAGCCACCTGGCACCATCGAGTGGGAGTAATTGTGAAGCACGACTTTTTGTATTCGGTTGAACGCGAAGTTGAATACCCGTTGGCAACTTTGTGGAAGGCTTTCACCGAAACCGATGCTTTGCAGTCTTGGTATCACCCGACGATGTTGAACTCGGTGGCAGGCGCAACCATTTCTAACGCGCGTGTCGGTGGAGAGTGGCAGGTTGCAATCGAGGTGCCCATGGATGGCAGCGTTCACTGTTTCTATGGTCGCTACACACACGTTGAGCCGATGACATACCTCGAGCACACGATGCACTACACGGTGAAGCTCGACGAATTCAAAGCACGCGACGAGAGCACCGAATTTCACATCGTGAAGATTGAATTCGAAGATCGCGGCGAAAATTCTTATGTGCGCTGGGCTCAATATGGCGAGCTGCCAGAAGACCAAATCGAGATGACTCAAGCCGGCATGAACAACTACCTCGATTCACTCGAGCAATACTTGGCCAACTAGCCGGGCCTGTCTGTGCCCGCTCCTAAGATTGCTTAGTTATGTCTGAACTCGAATTCTTCATCACCCCAAACGACAGCTCGAAGCTGCTCGAAGGGCTGAACCCGCAGCAGCGCGCGGCGGTCGAGCATCGCGGCCCAGCCCTGCTGATTGTGGCCGGTGCCGGCTCAGGCAAGACCAGAGTGCTAACCCACCGAATCGCCCACCTGCTTGCCAATAAAGAGGCGTGGCCGAGCCAGATTCTTGCCATCACCTTCACCAACAAGGCCGCCGCCGAGATGCGCGAACGTGTGCGCCACCTGCTCGGCGCAAATGCCGAGGGAATGTGGATCAAAACCTTTCACTCTGCCTGCGTTGCAATTCTTCGCCGCGAGAGTGAACGCTTGGGGCACGACAAAAACTTCACCATCTATGACAGCGGCGACTCTCGCGCAATTCTGAAGCGACTGATCAAAGACTCGGGTGCCGACGTTCACGGCCTAACTCCGGCAGGTGTGGCGGCAGCAATCTCGAACGCAAAAAACGAACTGAACGATGCTGAGAGTTTTGCGCGCAACATCGACACCAGCGACCCGAAGGCTCGCGCAATTGCAGAACTGTTCTCGCAGTATCAGGGCGAGCTACGCCGCAACAATGCTTTCGACTTCGACGACCTAATCGGCGAAACCGTTTATCTATTCAGGGCGTTTCCAGATGTTGCCGCTGTTTATCAAAAGAAGTTTCGCCACATTTTGGTTGACGAATATCAAGACACTAATCACGCGCAATATTCGCTCATCCGTGAGTTGACCCGCCCAGTGGCAATTGAGCACGCCAACGTCGATCAGCGCACCGGAATTGTTCTCGAGCCAGCATCGCTAACTGTGGTGGGCGACAGCGACCAGTCGATTTACGCGTTTCGCGGCGCAGACATTCGCAACATCAGCGAGTTCGAAAAAGACTTCACCGGTGCCAAGACGATTCTGCTCGAGCAGAACTACCGCTCAACCCAAAACATTCTCAACGCCGCCAACGCGGTTATCGGCAACAACTTCGATCGCCCAAACAAAAACCTCTGGACAGACAGCGGCGACGGCGACAAAATCATTGGGTACACCGGCTACTCGGCTCACGATGAGGCGCAGTTCATCGCCGACGAAATCGGCGATCTGCACCGCGCCGGCACCAACTACCGCGACATCGCCGTGTTCTACCGAACCAACGCCCAGACCCGTGCCCTCGAAGAAATCTTCATTCGCGCCGGCCTGCCATACCGCGTGGTTGGCGGCACCAAGTTCTATGAGCGCCAAGAAATCAAGGATGCCTTCGGCTACCTGGTCTCAATCAGCAACCCCAAGGATGACCTCGCGGTTCGTCGAATCTTGAACGTGCCGAAGCGCGGCATCGGCGACGCCAGCGAAACCGCAATCGCTGCCTTTGCCGAGCGCAACAAGATTTCGGTTCGCGAGTCACTGGCCTATTCGAAAGATCTTGGCTTCGGACCAAAGATTGCCGGCGCAATAGTTTCACTAAACGCCATGCTTGAAGAGTTCGAAGTCAAGATGGCTACCGACACGGTCGACTCGATTCTGCGTGGCGTGCTCGACAAGAGTGGACTGCTCGAATCGCTAAAGAATTCGCGCGACCCACAAGACGAAGCTCGCGTTGAGAACCTCGAGGAATTGGTTTCGGTTGCAAAAGAGTTTCAGCGCAACAACCCAGAGGGCCGCCTGCCAGATTTCTTGAACGAAGTTGCTCTGGTTGCTGCCGCCGATGACATCGACGACGAATCAGGAACCGTCTCGCTAATGACTTTGCACACCGCAAAGGGTCTCGAATATGACGCGGTGTTCTTAACCGGAATCGAAGAGTCACTGTTGCCACACAAGATGTCATTCATGGTGCCCGGTGGCATCTCAGAAGAGCGAAGACTCTTTTATGTGGGCATCACTCGTGCCAAGAAGAAATTGCACATCTCGCTCGCGATGCAGCGCACAACTTTTGGTGAGTCAGAGAGTTCGGTTCCGAGTCGCTTCTTGGCCGAGATTCCCGATGGTCTAATCGATTGGCGCGAGTCTGGCGCAAACCGCGGTCTCGGGTCGAGCGGCTACACCGGTTCGATTGCACGTTCTGGCGGATACGAACCGGGGGAGCGCAAGGCAAAACCGCGCACCGAATGGAAGGGCGCAATCAGCTCTGTTCGTGACAACGGCGATCTCACCCTTGCCATTGGCGACACGATTGAGCACTCCGACTTTGGTCAGGGCCGCGTTACAGATGTTTCTGGCGAGCCACCAAAGCAGACCGCCGAAGTGACCTTTGCTGGCGGAGCCAAGAAGCGGCTGCTCGTGCGAGTTGCACCAATCACGAAGCTCTAGCCACCATCCAGAACCTCACAGTGTGCGGGCAACGGCACGCGCAGGGCACATCCGTGGGCTGCTCTGGTCGGTCGTAAGGTCTAAACTTGGTCAGGTTGGCCGCAATTTGAACGGAAAATCAATTGGATTTATATGAGTACCAGGCGCGCGATATGTTTGAGCGCTACGGAGTTCCGGTGTTACAGGGACTCATCGCAGACACCCCAGAGGAAGCAGAAGCGGCAGCCGCCAAAATCGGTGGGCTGACTGTAGTCAAGGCTCAGGTTAAGACCGGTGGCCGTGGCCTAGCAGGCGGTGTGAAAGTTGCCAAGACTCCGGCAGATGCAAAAGAGGCAGCCCAGAAGATTTTGGGCCTCGACATCAAGGGTCACATCGTCAAGCGTGTAATGATCGCCGAGGGCGCTTCAATCGCCAAAGAGTTCTACTTCAGCGTTTTGCTAGACAGATCAAACCGCACCTTCTTGTCGCTATGCAGCGTTGAGGGTGGAATGGACATCGAGCAGCTAGCCGTCGAACGCCCAGAGGCACTTGCCAAGATCGCGGTAGACGCGGTTCGCGGAATCGACAAGGCGAAGGCACTCGAGATCGCAAAGGCCGGCGGCTTCGATGACGAGCTAGCCGAAAAAGTCGCAGACGTTTTTGTAACCCTCTACGGAGTCTTCGTGAAAGAAGACGCAACCCTGGTTGAAGTCAACCCGCTGGTTCTCACCACCGACGGCAAGATTCTTGCTCTCGACGGCAAGGTCTCACTCGACGAGAACGCAGATTTCAGACACACCGACCGCACCGATCTAGAGCGCGACGACCTCGACCCGCTAGAGGCGAAGGCCAAGTCGATGGACCTCAACTATGTGAAGCTCGATGGCCAGGTTGGAATCATCGGCAACGGTGCAGGTTTGGTAATGTCGACTCTCGACGTGGTCGCATACGCCGGTGAAAAGCACGGTGGCGTGCGCCCGGCAAACTTCTTGGATATCGGTGGCGGTGCTTCGGCAGAGGTAATGGCCGCTGGTCTCGACGTTATTCTCGGTGACCCACAGGTGAAGAGCGTTTTCGTAAACGTCTTCGGTGGCATCACCGCCTGTGACGCGGTAGCAAACGGAATCGTTGGCGCGCTCGAGACTCTCGGGTCTTCGGCCACCAAGCCGCTAGTTGTGCGCCTCGACGGCAACAACGTCAACGAGGGTCGCCGCATCCTCGCTGAATATGCGCACCCGCTGGTGACCGTTGTCGAAACCATGGATGAAGCTGCCGACAAAGCAGCCGAGTTGGCAAACAAGTAAGCGAGAGAACAAAACAAAATGGCTATTTTTCTAAACGAAAACTCTCGAATCATCGTGCAGGGCATGACCGGCGCTGAGGGCATGAAGCACACCACGCGCATGCTCAAGAGCGGTTCAAACATCGTTGGTGGCGTGAACCCGCGCAAGGCTGGCGAGACCGTTGAGATCGACGGAACTTCTTTGCCAGTGTTCGGAACCGTTGCCGAGGCAATGGCTGCAACCGGCGCAAACGTCAGCGTGATATTTGTTCCACCAGCTTTTGCAAAGGCGGCAATCGTCGAGGCAATCGACGCAGAGATCGGTCTCGCTGTTGCAATCACCGAGGGCATTCCGGTGCACGACTCGGCAGCCGCTTGGGCATACAACGTTGCAAAGGGCCAGAAGACCCGCCTGATTGGCCCAAACTGCCCGGGCATCATTAGCCCCGGAAAGTCGAACGCGGGAATCACCCCGAGCGACATCACAGGCCCCGGCCCAATCGGTTTGGTTTCGAAGTCAGGAACCCTGACCTACCAAATGATGTTTGAACTTCGCGACATTGGAATGTCGACCGCTATCGGTATCGGTGGAGACCCGGTTATCGGAACCACTCACATCGACGCGCTCGCGGCGTTCGAAGCAGACCCAGAGACCAAGGCAATCGTTTTGATTGGTGAGATCGGTGGCGACTCTGAAGAGAAGGCTGCCGAATACATCAAGAAGCACGTCACAAAGCCAGTGGTCGCCTATGTCGCGGGCTTCACCGCGCCAGAGGGCAAGACCATGGGTCACGCCGGTGCGATTGTTTCTGGTTCTGCCGGAACCGCACAGGCAAAGAAAGAAGCATTCGAAGCTGCCGGCGTGAAGGTCGGCAAGACTCCTAGCGAGACCGCAGCGCTAATGCGCGAGGTATACAAGAGCCTGCCGGCGTAACCACCTTGAACCGAAGGCTGACTCTCGCGATTGGTGCCCTGCAGGCACTGATTTCTGTTGCCATCGGGCTCGGTGTTCTCGTTGTTCCGCTGATTCTGCTCTGGCTTTTCGAGAACGACGGGCTAACCGAATTCGGTCTGGCGTTTAGAACAGCTGGCGACATCTGGCTGCTGGCTCAGGGTGCGAGCATCAACGTTTCTGCCGGCGACTTTCTTGGCCTTGAAGTTCCAGCGTTTGCAATCACTCTCATGCCGCTCGGCTACAGCATCTTTTTGGCCTGGCTCGCGTGGCGAGTTGGCCGCAGCATTTCTGGAGCCACCGAGATGTGGCCAGTCTGGGCCGGTGCGATCGGCACTTTTGCACTGCTGAATTTTCTCGTTGTGCGCGCCGCCGACCACCCTGCCGTTGCGCCAGACCAAATCGGTGGTCTGGTTTGGCCGGTGCTTTTCTTTAGCGCATTCGTTCTGATTGGTTCGCTGGTTGGTGAACCGCGACCGGTATATGGCGTTGCCAAGGGAATCTTCTCGACCGAGCGCAAAGCACTGAACGACTGGGTATCGAAAACCTTCGCCGCATTGCCTTGGGTGGTTCGCGTTGTTTGGTCGCCAGCTTTGCGCGCGGGCACCGGCATCGTTATTGCCATGCTGGTCGTTTCTGCAGCCGCAATCGGTTTGCTTTTTGCAATCAACTGGATAGGTGTCGTGACGTTTTACGAAACCGTTCACTCAACCTTCTTGGGCGGGTTCACAATCACGAGCGCGCAAATTGCTCTGCTTCCAAACTTTGCGGTTTATACCGCGAGCTGGTTAACCGGCGTTGGTTTTTCGATTGGTGCCGGTTCGCTTATCTCACCGCTCGGTTCGGCCGCCGGACCACTGCCTGCTATTCCGGCGCTAGCAGTTCTGCCGCAGGGCACCCTCGACTTCGGAATGATCGCAGTGATGGTTCCGCTGCTTTTGGCATTCTTCGCAACGCTCGCAATAAAGAAGCACGCCGATGATGTGCGCTTTGAGTTTGCTACGCCACTCGGTTCGGCTTTCGCACTTGGGCTATCGATTGCCTTTGTTGCCGCCCTCGAGCTAGCCCTTCTGGCCTGGCTCGCATCGGGGGCCTTCGGCCCTGGCCGATTTGCTGTCGGTGGAGTCAACCCGCTGTTGTTGTTTGCCGTGTTCTTTGTCGAGGTTGCGGTGGTGGCTGTGCTCGCATCGTTCTTCGCCGCCAAACCGCTTCGCCCCGACCACCCGTTGCTTGCACTGAAGAAGAAATAGTGCAAATCGCCGCAAAGCTTCGAAAGTAAAATAGAAGCGTGTTGTCGGTGGTAGTGCTCATCTCTGGCGGGGGTTCAAACCTGCGGGCCTTGCTAGACGCAGCCGACAGCCCCCTGTATGGCGCTCGAATCATGGCCGTTGGAGCCGACAACCCAGCAGATGGCCTGGCTCACGCAGATCTCTTTGGGGTGCCAAGTTTCGTGGTTTCGCCCTCGAACTTCGACAGCCGTGAGGCCTGGGCCGAGATGCTGCTCGAAAACGTCAACTTCTTCAAGCCAGACCTGGTGGTCTTGGCCGGCTTCATGCGCATTCTGCCGGCAGAGTTTGTTCGCGCGCTAAGCCCAAAGTTGATTAACACCCATCCGTCATTGCTACCAAACTTTCCGGGAGCGCACGCCGTGCACGACGCAATCAGCGCAGGCGCGACAGAAACCGGTGTGACGATTCACGTTGTCGATGAGGGTGTCGACACCGGACCGCACATTGCACAGCGCAGCCTCAAGATTTTGCCTGGCGAAAGCGAAGGCGAATTGCACGAACGCATCAAAGTTGTCGAGCGCGAGCTGCTGGTTGAAACCGTGCTCGCAATCGCTGAAAAGAAAATTGACCTAAACCAGGTTTCGAAGATCAGTTAGTCGAAAAGAGAAGTTCATGGCAGCAATCAATCCGCACTCACCGGCTGACTACCGTCACTTCGACCGCATTCAGATTCGTCGGGCACTGCTCTCAGTGTCAGACAAGACCGGATTGCTAGAGCTCGCCAAGGCTCTCGCCGCAAGCGGAGTCGAACTTGTATCAACCGGCTCGACCGCAAAAACTATTGCCGATGCAGGCATCGCAGTTACCGAAGTTGCTGAGGTAACCGGATTTCCGGAAACGCTCGATGGTCGCGTGAAGACATTGCACCCAAGTGTGCACGCCGGCCTGCTAGCAGACATGCGACTAATCGCGCACGAGGGTCAGCTCGACGCTCTCAAAATCGAACCGTTTCAGTTGCTTGTTGTAAATCTCTATCCGTTCGTGCAGACAGTTCAGTCAGGTGCAAAGGGCGACGCCGTCGTCGACCAGATCGACATCGGCGGCCCTGCCATGGTTCGAGCAGCGGCAAAGAACCACGCCAACGTTGCTGTGGTTACCGACCCGGGTCGCTATTCAGAGATCATCGAAGCGCTAAATACCGGCGGCACAACCCTTGCCCAGCGCAGGGCACTGGCCCTTGCGGCCTTCTCGCACACGGCAAAGTATGACGCCTCGGTTGCCAACTGGTTCGAGGCCGAGCTGGCTGCAGAGTGGCGCAAGAACGCCGATCAGACCATAGATGCGGCAAGCAAAAACCCCGGCTTCACGAGCTCGTTTGAGGTCAAGGGTCAGCTCGCCTCGGTGTTGCGCTACGGCGAAAACTCGCACCAATCGGCAGCGCTCTACCGCGCGGCCGACCAGTCGAGCGGAATCGCTCAGGCTCGTCAGCACGGCGGCAAAGACATGTCTTACAACAACTATGTAGACGCAGATGCCGCACTTCGCGCCGCCTTTGACTTCAGTGAGCCAGCAGTTGCAATCATCAAACACGCGAATCCGTGTGGAATTGCAGTTGGTAGTGCAACGTCTGCTGACCCAATTGCAGATGCGCACGCGAAGGCACACATGTGCGATTCATTGTCGGCTTACGGCGGTGTGATTGCCGCAAACCGAATCGTCACTCTAGAAATGGCGAAGCAGGTTTCGACAATTTTCACCGAGGTGATCATTGCACCGGGATACGAAATCGAAGCACTGCAGTTGCTGTTGAAGAAGTCTGATTTGCGCATTCTCGAATTGCCCGCTGGTTATGCGCGCGACAAGTTTGAATACCGTCAGATCTCTGGTGGCATCTTGGTTCAGCAGCCAGACGAGTTCAGCAACTTCAACACAGTTGGCTGGACTCTCGTTGCCGGCAAGAAGGCCGACCCCGAAACAATGCGCGATCTCGAGTTTGCTTGGCGCGCCTGTCGTTCGGTGAAGTCGAATGCGATCTTGCTCGCGAGCGACGGTGCATCGGTTGGCGTGGGCATGGGTCAGGTGAACCGTGTCGACTCGTGCAAGCTTGCGGTCGCGCGTGCCGAGTCTCGCTCGCGCGGTGCAGTGGCAGCCTCAGACGCATTCTTTCCGTTCAAGGATGGCCTCGAGGTTCTTCTCGAAGCGGGCGTCAAGGCGGTAGTTCAGCCTGGCGGTTCAAAGCGCGATGCCGAGGTTATCGAGGCTGCCGCGGCTGCCGGGGTGACCATGTATTTCACGGGCGAGCGACACTTCTTTCATTAGAAAAAAGTTGTGAGTTTTGCGCCTTGCGCCCCGAAAAATTCACATAGACTGCAAGGCTGACCCGATTCTGGAATAATCCTGTGAGTCAGCAGTTAGGTAATTAAGTGAAACCCCGCGGCACAGTAGCTACGTTGCTACGCATATTCCCTTATGCGAAGAAAGCCCTACCCAGAATGATTCTGGGCACCATCACGGCTCTCGCTGCGCACATGTTCGCCCTAACCATCCCTCAGTTTCTAAGCACCCTGGTCAACCGACTGAACGAAAACGGCACCTTCGAGGCGCTGCTTCCGGCTGTTTTGGCCGTGCTCGGTTTCGGTCTGCTCGAGGCCATCATGGTGCTGCTTCGACGTTGGCTTGTGCTGACCCCCGGCACCCACGTTGAGGCCGGTCTTCGCCGAACCCTCTATGCCAAGCTGCAAGATCTTCCAGTTGCTTTTCACGACAAGTGGCCGAGCGGTCAGTTGCTCAGCCGTGCGACGGGTGACCTCAGCCTGATTCGCCGCTGGTTATCGTTCGGCTTGGTTTTGTTTGTCGCCAACGGCATCACCATCGTCATCGGCCTCGCCGTTCTGTTTACTTTCCACTGGATTCTCGGCTTGCTGTTTTTGCTCACCTCGATTCCAATCTGGATTCGCGGTTACCGCTTCGAGAAGCAGTATCACTCGGTTGCGCGCATCAGCCAAGATCAGGCCGGAGACCTCGCGACTTCGATTGAGGAGTCGGTGCACGGTATCCGTGTGGTTAAGGCTTTCGGTCGCAGCGGTTATTTCGCAGACAAGTTCTCGCGCGACGCATCGAACCTTCGCTCAACCGAATTGAAGAAGGCCGGGCTGATTGCAAACATTTGGATCTACCTGATTTTGATTCCGGAGTTTGCAGTTGGTCTTTCGCTGCTAATCGGTGTTTGGTTGGTTTCGACAGATCAGCTAACCGTTGGAGGTCTCGTTGCTTTCTTCGCGACCACAACTGTTTTGCGTTGGCCAACCGAGTCGGTCGGTTTCTTGCTTTCGATGACTCTCGATGCCAAGACCGCTGTCGAACGTTTCTTCGAGGTGCTCGATGCGCCGGTTGAAATCACCGACCCTGAGAAAGCCAAGAAAATCAAGAAGCCGCAGGGGCGTTTGGTTTTCAAAGATGTGCACTTTAGATATGCAGATGCACCGGCTGATCAGCCTGACCTATTGAACGGTGTAAACCTCGTGCTCGAGCCTGGCGAATCGGTAGCGCTTATTGGCATCACCGGATGCGGCAAGTCGACGCTAACCGCACTATCGACCCGACTCTATGAAGTCACCGGCGGCTCGGTTGAGCTCGATGGGGTAGACGTGCGCGACCTGGATCGCACCGACTTGCGCCAGCACATCGCAATGGCCTTCGAAGACGCAACCCTGTTCTCGGCGAGCGTTCGCGACAACGTGCTTCTTGGTCGCCCAAACGCCACCAAGAAAGAGCTCAAGCAGGCCATCGAGATTGCCCAGGCGCAATTTGTCTATGACTTACCAGAGGGTCTAGACACCAAGATTGGCGAAGAGGGCATGAGCCTGTCTGGTGGCCAGCGTCAGCGCTTGGCCTTGGCCCGCGCGGTTGCCTCGAAGCCAGAGGTGCTTGTGCTCGACGACCCGCTTTCTGCTCTAGACGTAGACACCGAGGCCATGGTTGAAGAAGCCCTGCGCACAGTGCTCAAGACCACCACGGCCCTTATCGTTGCTCACCGTCCGTCGACGGTTCAGCTGGCCGACAAGGTAGCTCTTCTCGAAAACGGCAAAATCACCGCAATTGGCAAGCACAGCGAATTGTTGGCAACCAACAAGCACTACCGGCACGTGATTTCGAGCCTCGACGCCGATGGCAACGAATTGAAGACCAAAACACGCAAGAAGGCGGTCAAGAAATGAGCATGCAGGGAGTTGCCAACGAAGACCGCATCGAACTGAACAAAGAAGATGCTCAAGCAATCAAGTTGCGTTCGCGCAGACTTCTCATCAGTTTGGTAAAGCCAATCAAGAAGCGTCTTGCGGTGAGCATGGTCTTGGTTATCTTCAGCCAGGCATTGCGCGTAATTGGTCCGGGTCTTATCGCGCTCGGCATCGACTGGGCGCTGCCACAAGCGATAAAGCAAAATGTTGCTCCGCTGTTGTTTACCGTTGGCGCGTTTCTATTTGCCGCGGTGGCAACCGGAGTTCTGACCGCGTGGTTCTTGCTCTACTCTGCAAAAACCAACCAGGGCGTTATCTTCGATTTGCGAAACCGCATCTTTGTGCACACGCAAAAGCTCAGCCTGCAGTTTCACGAGAAATACACCTCGGGTCGCGTTATCGCTCGTCAAACCAGCGACCTCGACTCAATCAAGGAGTTGCTCGACACCGGTGGCAACGAAATGGTGGCCGGAATTCTCTACATGATCTTTACGGCAACCGCTCTCGCGTTGCTTGACCTGAGTAGCTTCGGCGTAATTCTGTTCTCGCTAATTCCTCTGTTCTTCTTGACCCGCTGGTTTCAGAAGAACACCCGCATCAACTTCAGAAAGACCCGCGTTGCCTCAGCCAAGTTGATTGTGCACTTCGTTGAGACGATGACCGGCATCCGTGCGGTGAAGGCTTTCAGGAAAGAGAAGCGCAACCAAGAAGAGTATGGCGAGCTGGTCGAAGACTATCGATTCGTCAACGCCAAGGTGATTCAGCTGTTCGGCATCTATGACCCGAGCCTGATCATGATCGGAAACATCACCGTGGGTGCCGTGCTGCTATTTGGCGGTCTGCGCGTGATTGAGGGCGACATCGGCATTGGCGTCTTGACCGCTGCCATCTTGTATGCCCGCCGCTTCTTTGACCCCATGGAAGGCCTGGCGATGTTCTACAACGCCTACCAGTCGGCCAACTCGTCTCTCGAGAAGATCTCAGGTGTGCTCGAAGAGCAGCCGACAGTGCCAGAACCGGTCAAGCCGGTTGCTCTCAAGAACCCCAAGGGCAAATTGCAGTTCGAAAAGGTGAACTTTCACTATGGCGAAGGCGCGACCATTCTGCCCGACTTCGACCTGACGATTCCGGCAGGGCAGACCATCGCGCTGGTTGGCACCACTGGTGCCGGCAAGTCAACGCTCGCCAAACTCGTTGCACGTTTCTATGACCCGAGTGCCGGGTCGGTGAAGCTCGACGACGTTGACCTTCGCGATCTTTCGAACGACACACTTCGCACCGCAATTGTCATGGTTACCCAAGAGGCCTACCTGTTCTCTGGCACCATCGGGGGCAACATCGCGCTCGGCAAGCCAGACGCAACCTTCGACGAAATTGTTGCCGCTGCAAAGGCCGTTGGCGTTCACGACTTTATCGCTTCGCTTCCTGAGGGTTACGAAACCGACGTCAACAAGCGCGGCGGTCGTGTGAGCGCCGGTCAGCGCCAGTTGATTTCATTTGCGCGTGCGTTTATTGCAAACCCTGCGGTTTTGATTCTCGACGAGGCGACTGCCTCACTCGACATTCCGAGTGAGCGTTTGGTGCAGCACGGATTGCAGACGCTGCTAAAGGGTCGCACCGCAATCATCATCGCTCACCGCTTGAGCACAATCTCGATTGCCGACCGAGTTCTAGTTATGGAACACGGAAAGATCATTGAAGACGATGCACCTGCGAAGCTGATTGCTGGCACCGGCAAGTTCGCCAGAATGCACAAGGCCTGGCGCAACTCGCTCGTTTAGAAAGTCAGCTAGTTCTTCGACTTCACGTCGATTGCAACCGCGTTCCAACTCTTCACGTCAACCGTCATCGTGCCGTCTGCACCAACAGTCACAGACCCGCCACCGATTCGGTCGGTGTATGTGCCGGCTGGCATCGAAGTCTTGATCGTGGCTGTCACATCGGTTTCTCCGCTGTTGAATACAACGAAGCCGAGCTTGCCGCGACCAAAGCCATAGGCGTCACCCTCTTGCCAGATGTCGCTGAACTTGCTGTCGCCAACGGCCTTGCGAAAGGCAATCATGCCCTTGTTGGCTGGCCAGCGGTGCTGGCAAATCCAGTCGCCATCTTGGTAGACGCCATAGTCGGGGCTCGGGTTGTTCACGCACTGGGCTACAGGCTGGTAGCCGGTCGGGCTGCCAATCGGCCCGGCGTCATAGTCGCTGAAGGCATAAGACGAATAGAGCATCGGCTTGCCATGTGGTGCCGCGAGGGTAAACACCGTCGCGAGGTTGAAGTTCTTCGCAAACTGGTAGCTGATAGCGCCGCCGTTGCGTTCGGTGTCGTGGTTGGTTACCAGCGTCACCGTCTTCTCAGATGGGCTCAGCATGTCGAAGTAGTTCTGATCGGCAGAACCGCCGAGCAAACCACTGCTTGAGAAAATGTTGCGCACCATGTTGATCCAGTCGAACGAGAAGACGTGACCAAATTCGTAATACTCAGATTGCGGGGGAGTATCGCCGATTACCTCAGAGATGAAAGTTGTGTCGCTTGGTAGTTGATCGACAATCTGCTTCAGTTCGCTTGCCTTGATGTGTTTGGCAGCGTCAACTCGAAAACCGGCAACTCCTGTGCCGCGCAAATCGCGCAAAAACTTGACCAATTGATCGCGCACGTTTGCCTTGCCGGTGTTCAAATCAGAGAGGCCGAGCAGCTCACACTGCTGAATTTCTTCGACGTTTGAATAGTCTTCGATTTGGCTAACACCGGTTGGGCACATGTTGAAGTCTTCAGGTGCATAAAGCCCCGGAAACTCATACTTGGTGAATTCGCTGCCAGCAGAACCAGTGCCGTTTTGCAAACCGGTCATGTGGTTCAAGACAACGTCGACCATGATCTGCACGTTGTTGGCCTTGCAAACCGAAACCATGTTCTCGAACTCGCTTCGCGTGCCAAGGCTCGAGTCGATCTTGTAGCTGACCGGCTGGTAGTGAGCCCACCAAGCGCTATCCGGAATCGTCTCTTGCGGCGGCGAAACCAGAACCCAGTCGTAGCCGATGTCTTTCAGCGTTGGGCATTCGGCGGCAATTGAGTCGAAGCTCCACATGTGCATCTGCAGCCCAACCATTTGGGTGGTTATCGGGGTTGCCGCCGGCCCGCTTGGGGCGCACGAGGTAAGGCCGAGAACGGCTAGAGAACAGGCCGCGAGGGCCGCAACGAGTCTGCGAAAGGGCTTAGTCATGGCTCAAACCTAATAGGCTTGACCTCTGTTGGCCCGTAATCGAGTCGACGAAACCCCTAAATCTGGAGCAGTAAAGCATGTCAAAAATCAAGGTAGTCGGCACGGTTGTAGAGCTAGACGGCGACGAAATGACCAGAATCATCTGGCAGAACATCAAAGACTCACTCATCCTGCCGTTTCTCGACATTGACCTCGACTACTACGACCTCAGCGTTGAGCACCGCGATGCAACCGACGACCAGGTGACCATCGACGCAGCCCACGCAATCAAGAAGCACGGTGTTGGCGTGAAGTGCGCAACCATCACCCCAGATGAAGCCCGCGTTGAAGAGTTCAAGCTCAAGAAGATGTGGAAGTCACCGAACGGCACAATTCGTAACATTCTTGACGGCGTTGTCTTTCGCGAGCCGATCATCATCTCAAACGTTCCTCGTCTAGTTCCAGGTTGGACAAAGCCGATCATCATCGGCCGTCACGCACACGGCGACCAGTACAAGGCAACCGACTTCAAGGTGCCTGGCAAGGGTCGCGTCACCATGACCTGGACTCCTGAAAACGGCGAGCCACAAACGTTCACAGTTGCCGACTACCCAGAGCACGGCGGTGTTGCGATGGGCATGTACAACTACATGGACAGCATCCGTGATTTTGCTCGCGCCAGCTTCAACTACGGTTTGGCTCGCAACTACCCGGTTTACCTGTCGACCAAGAACACAATCTTGAAGGCTTACGACGGCGCGTTCAAAGATGCGTTCCAAGAAGTTTTTGATGCAGAGTATGCAGACCGTTTCAAGGCTGCCGGCCTCACCTATGAGCACCGCCTAATCGACGACATGGTCGCGGCTTCGCTCAAGTGGGAGGGTGGCTATGTTTGGGCTTGCAAGAATTACGACGGCGACGTTCAGTCAGACACCGTTGCGCAGGGCTTCGGTTCACTCGGTCTCATGACCTCGGTGCTAACCACTCCTGACGGCAAGACCACCTTGGCCGAGGCTGCTCACGGCACCGTGACCCGTCACTACCGCGACTGGCAGGCCGGCAAGAAGACCTCGACCAACCCGATCGCGTCTATCTATGCCTGGACCCGCGCTCTTATGGCCCGCGCCGAGATCGACGGTACCCCTGAGGTTGCCAAGTTTGCCGAGACCCTCGAAGACGTCATCATCAAGACCGTCGAGTCTGGCAACATGACCAAAGACCTCTCGCTGCTAGTTGGCGGCGGTCAGGGTTACCAGACCACGGATGAGTTCATGGCTAGCCTTGCCGAAAACCTAAAGGCTCGCCTCGGCTAAAAGCCTTGGCAGTCGCTGTAGCGTGTTGCTCGTGGGATAACCCACGCCTACCGCGAAAAGGGGAAACATGTTTTTCAAGAAACTCTTTGATACCAAATTCGAGAACTTTGTTACCCGCGATGTTGCCAGGGTTCTCTACATTTTCATGCTTGCACTGCTAGCAGTCGGTTTGCTAATTGCAGAGATCTTTGGGCTTCTATTGTTGGCTAGTGACGAGGGCTTATTTGTAGAAGCAATTCTTTTGATGCTTGTGTCACCTCTGGTTGCTCTGGTTTCGCTGATCATAATTCGAGTTGGTTTCGAGAGCTCGATTGCTTTGGTTTCTATAGCCGAAAACACGAAGAAGTAGCTTCAAGCTAAATCTGTTGATAACTCCCCCGAGATTTTCGGGGGAGTTATTTGCTTTCTGTTATGCACAGAAAACACATTCGTCGTTGGCACAAACTGCTTGCTGCTAGCGCATCCTTGATTGCAATTCTTGCCGGCATTTTTATGGCACCGGCCAGCGCAAACAGCGCACCATCGGTTGACATGTTTTGGGCCGACGTTTCGCGAACGAATCAGTCGACCGCAACTTTCTACCTTATGACTAGTGGAACAATCAAAAATCTCGAGGCAAGTGACTTCTATGTCTTTGGCAGCGCTACCGGCTGCACTGTCGACGACGGTTTCTCGCAAGCGTCGTTTCATGTTGTGACGGTTCGCGGTTGCAGTGACGGAACGGTCGCGCTTCAACTCGGGGCCAACTCGGTTTCAGACCTGAGTCTGAACTGGGGGCCGAGCCAGGGTGTCGCGAGTGACTTCACAACTGTTGATCGAACCTCTCCTGTTATCAGTTTCGACTCGACCTTGACATCGGCAACCGACCCGTCTTTCAATCTCACAGCTTCGGTGAGCGAGCAAGTGGAGTTAGTCGATTCACTCATATCGCCAACCGTGAGTGGCACCGGGTGTTCGCTTTCGGGCGTCAGCATTGCCGCCGAGAAGTACACGTTCGCAATCAGCGGGTGCATGGCCGGTGCCGAATCGCAAGTGACTATCTATGCCAACAGCTTCAAGGATGCGACCGGCAACCTAGGCCCGGCACAGAAAGTCGTCAGCCAGGTGGTGAAGGTGCAGGCGGCTGTCTTACCTCTGCCAACGGCATCGCCGAGCGCATCGCCGTCGCCAAGCCCGACCTCGACCGCTAGCCCGTTGGCGACTCCTACGCCGACTGCGACACCAACCCCGACCGCCAGCCCGACCCCAGAGGCCACACTGGTTGCGGTTGCTCAGCCCCCAATTGAGCCGCCGCCCGCCCCTGAACCTCCGGCACCAAACCCAGACGCCGAGGCGGTTGTGCCAATGGCCCCGATTGCCAGCATCAGAGCGATCGAGTCTGCCGCGAGCTCAAATGCCATTGCGCCACCAGCACCACGCAGAGCGACTTCAGTCGCCCAACCTCAACCGATTCAACCCGAAACTCTCACCAACCCGCTGCCTGCGCCAAAAACCGAAGTGCTCGCTGAGCCTGAGCCACAGGTGCCAGCCAGGGCAAGCGCACCGGTTGCGAACCTGGGCTGGGTGATGCCGGCGGCATCCGTGGCTTCGATAGCGCTCGGAGCAGTTGCCGGAGGATTGCTTGTGCGAAGCAGGTTGGCGCGAAAGTCGCGGCTAAGAGTTGCTTAGCTGAAGATGACGGTGCGTTCGCCGTCGAGCAGAATGCGGTGCTCGGCGAACCAGCGCACGGCCTGAGTCAGAGTTTTTGACTCGACGTCTTGCCCGATTGAAACCAAACGCTCCTTCGACGAAGAGTGCTCGACTCGAACAACGTTCTGTTCGATTATCGGGCCCTCGTCGAGATCGCTGGTTACGAAGTGTGCGGTTGCGCCGATTAGTTTCACTCCGCGTGCGTGTGCTTGGGCGTATGGGTTCGCACCCTTGAAACCCGGCAAGAACGAGTGGTGAATGTTGATTATTTTGCCGGCGAACTCTTCGCAGAACTCCGGTGACAAAACCTGCATGTAACGGGCAAGAACAATCAGTTCGATTTTGGCCGACTTGATGTAGGTGCGCAGCATCTGTTCGAAAGCGCGCTTGTCACCTTCGCTCTTGATGGTGTGGTTCTCGAACTTCACACCATAGAACTCGGCCAGCGGAGCCAACTCGGCGTGGTTTCCGAATACCGATTCGATATCGATTGGCAGCTGGCCCGATCGCTGGCGAAACAGCATGTCGTTTAGGCAATGGCCGGCCTTCGATACCAAGACCAGGGTCTTCATCTTGCGGCCCACATTGTCGAGGGTGAACTGCATCGAATAGGTGGCTGCGATTGGCTTGATAGCCGCCTCGAAGTCTGAGCGGCTGATAGCCGATTCGATCTGCAGGCGCATGAAGAAGCGGCCGGTGTCGAGCGAGGTGTATTGGTGCGACTCGGTGATGTTGCCGTTGGCTGCCACGATGGCCCCCGAGATGGCGTGAACGATGCCTGGGCGGTCTTCACAGACGAGGGTGAGCACCCAGTGTTCGGTGGCTAGAGTCATGAGCCTTAGTTTAAGCCGTGGGGATAGCCAGAGGACTAGTCGCGACGCTTGCGTTGCGGCTCAAATGGTTAGTCGAGCGGCTCGTCGCGGTCGATTCGGCGCTGCTCAACGATGCGAATGGTGATGTAGATGCCCAATCCGAGGCCAGCGACGATCATCGCTGCCCCAATGATTAGCGGCAAATTGTCCACTTTTACCCCTGATTCTTGTCGGCGCCCCATCCGAGCATTTGTTCATACTAACGAACATGAGTCGGGCAACCCCGCCAAAGACATGCCGAAAACCGAAATTGAAACCACAATCTTCGGCTATCCCTAGACGGCGGGTTTCGAGTGGTCGAGCGGGTAAAATTGCCAAATGACCTCCTCAAAATTGCCCTCAACATTCAATGCATCGCTGGCTGAAACCGACCCAGAAATCGCGGCCGTGCTGCAGGGCGAGCTTGACCGCCAGCGCAATTTTCTAGAGATGATCGCAAGCGAGAACTTCGTTTCACGCAGCGTTCTTGAGGCACAGGGTTCTGTGTTGACCAACAAGTATGCAGAGGGTTATCCGGGCAAGCGTTACTACGGTGGTTGCGAAGTTGTTGACGTTGCCGAGAACCTCGCACGCGACCGCGCCAAGGCACTCTTCGGCGCAGAGCACGCAAACGTTCAGCCGCACTCTGGCGCATCTGCAAACGCAGCTGTCTTGATGGCGTTGGCAAAACCAGGTGACCGCATTCTCGGTCTCGAACTGGCTCACGGTGGTCACCTAACTCACGGAATGCGTTTGAACTTCTCGGGCAAGATGTATGAAGCTCACGCTTACGAGTTGAACCCAGAAACTTTCTTGATTGACATGGACATCGTTCGTCAGCGCGCGCACGAAGTAAAGCCTGCTGTTCTAATCGCCGGATGGTCTGCCTACTCGCGTCACCTCGACTTCGCAGAGTTTAGAAAGATTGCTGACGAAGTTGGTGCAAAGCTTTGGGTCGACATGGCTCACTTCGCAGGTTTGGTTGCAGCTGGTTTGCACCCGTCACCGGTTCCTTATGCAGACGTGATTTCGACTACCGTTCACAAGACTCTTGCCGGCCCTCGCTCAGGTCTGATTCTCTGCAAAGAGGAATACGCCAAGAAGATCGACTCAGCAGTTTTCCCCGGTCAGCAGGGTGGCCCGTTGATGCACGTTATCGCCGCCAAGGCTGTGGCCTTCAAGGCTGCTCTCGGCCCAGAGTTCAAAGACCGCCAGCAGCGCACCCTCGACGGAGCCCGCATAATTGCTGAGCGTCTGACCCAGGCCGATGTTGCCGGCAACGGCGTCTCGGTATTGACCGGTGGCACCGAGGTGCACCTCGTGCTTGTTGATCTTCGCAACGCACCAATCGACGGCAAGACCGCAGAAGACCTTCTTCACGAGGTCGGCATCACCGTGAACCGCAACTCGGTTCCGAATGACCCACGCCCACCACTGGTTACCTCAGGTGTGCGCATCGGAACCCCGGCTCTCGCAACCCGCGGATTCGCAACCGAAGAGTTCACCGAAGTTGCCGACATCATCGCCGGTGTGCTTTTGCCGAACCCAAACATCGCAGCGCTCAAGGCGCGCGTTGCCAAGTTGACCGAGGCTTTTCCGCTTTACCCAAACCTCGAGAACTGGTAATTCATGACCGCAGTTAAGCTCGACGGACTCGCTACCGCGAATGCAATCAAAGCCGAACTCGCACAGCAGGTCGTCGAACTTAAGAAGCGCGGCATCAATCCTGGTCTTGGCACCTTGTTAGTTGGCGACGACCCTGGTTCACACAAATACGTAGCTGGCAAACACCGCGACTGCGCCGAAATCGGCATGCACTCGGTTCGCATTGACATGAAGGCAAGCTCTTCGGCAGCAGACATCCGTGCGGCAATTCGCGATCTAAATGATGCACGTGACGTCACCGGATTCATTCTTCAGTTGCCACTGCCGTTTGGCATCGACTCTCGCGAAATGCTCGAGCTCATCGACCCCGACAAAGATGCCGATGGCCTGCACCCGATCAACCTCGGTCGTCTTGTGCTGGGTGTTTCTGGTGAAATGACTTCGCCGCTGCCTTGCACACCTGCCGCGATTGTTGAGCTGCTTCGTCGCTACGACGTGCCAACTCGCGGGGCAGAGGTTGCGGTTATCGGGCGCGGCATCACCGTCGGCCGTCCACTCGGTTTGCTCATGGCTCGCAAGGGAATCGACTCAACCGTCACAACCTTGCACTCGGCCTCAAAAGACGTTGCCGAGTCGGTTCGCCGCGCAGACATCGTGGTTGCTGCCCTCGGGGTTGCCCACTTCGTTCAGCCCGACTGGATCAAACCAGGCGCTGCCGTTCTAGACGTTGGCGTGACCCGTGTTGATGGTGGCTCGACCCTGGCTGGTGACGTTCACCCGGATGTCGCCTCGGTTGCCGGATGGCTCTCGCCAAACCCAGGTGGCGTCGGGCCAATGACCCGCGCGATGCTGGTCAAAAACGTCGTTGAGGCCGCTTCGCGCTAAAAGAACGAACCATCGCGAATTCACAAAGGCTTGGTTTGCCTAACAATTACTGCGCTATCTCAACAGCTTGTCATTGGATGTTGGTAAGAAAGAGGCCAACGAGGGGATTTATGGAGAGAAAGGCTCTTGCGCGTGAAAGCAATTAGCAAGTCGCAACCTAAACTAATGATTGCTGGCGTCCCAGTTGTTCAGCAAAAATCCAAAGGCAATGGGGTTCGGTTGATAAGTTCATCTTCTACTGACGCTACCCATACAATTCCTCAACCCTTCTTGAAATGGGCTGGAGGAAAACGTGCATTATTGCCAGAGCTAAGAGCTCGAACACCCAGATATACAGGTAAATACATTGAACCCTTTTTAGGCGCAGGGGCTTTGTTCTTCGATCAAGATGTTTCAAAATTGAAAATCGTCTCAGATTTCAACAATGACCTTATAGATGTTTATCTCGCCATAAAGTTTGACCTTGATGATCTGCTGCAAGAGCTTGACTCTCACGTAAACACGTCTGAACATTATTACGAGGTGCGTGCATGGGATCGACAAGATGACTGGTCTTCCCGCACACGAGTCCAAAAAGCCGCGCGCTTCATATATCTAAACAAGACAAATTACAACGGGCTCTATAGGGTGAATGCTGCTGGACACATGAACGTTCCGTATGGCGGTCAAGTCAGACCAAATTGGATACAGAAAGACCTTCTTATTGCAGTCAGCGCATTTCTCAATTACAAGGATTCCGAAGGTTCTGAAACGACGAAGTTGCATTCGGGTTCATACAAAACTGCAACAAAGTTGGCCTCTCCAGGAGATTGGGTCTATTTAGATCCGCCATATGCAGACACTTTCACAAACTACCAAAGCGGTGGCTTCACGGCTCAGGATCAAGAGGAGTTGAGAGACGAGATCCTCAGGTTGACCACTGAAGTTGGGGTACCTGTTTTGCTTTCTAACTCTGATGTTCCTCTGATTCACCGTCTATACCAGGACAAGAAACATAAAGAGTTTTTCAAACTCGAGAAAATACCAGTCACGCGATACATCGGTTCTCGTGTTTCCAGCAGGGGAGCGGCTACAGAAGTAATGATTACAAACTACAAATTCTTAGGTGTCGAGGTTTAGTCTCAAATGCCAGAAAGACTCCTCGACTTGGTTTGGTCAGAAATGTTCGAAGTTTATAACTTTGACGAGGCCATAAAGCGTGATGGGTTTGTCGATGTGTCTGCAAAGCAGTTTCACTCTTTGAATTACGAGCCTAGGAAAAACACCAAAATCGATCACAAAGTCAACCAGCCAAAAATCTTCAAGGATGGTGGGTACAGTCTTCTGACGAGGGGTTTTGACACTTGGCGTATTGGCTCTTTTGAGATTTTCCAGAAACTACCGACTTGGAAATTCCCTGGCGATGAAGTGAAAGACATGTCATGGCCTTCGTACATAGAAACCATCAACCCCTATGAAATCACTGGAGAGCCGGGAGCTCTGAACGCGGCCCATGCTGCAGGGATCGTTGAAGACTTTCTTGGTCAAGAACAAGTGCTAACGGTATCGGGAAGAATGAGGACGCCCTCGTTTGAGTTTGTGGTGGACGATAAGTTGACAGGCAAGAGTCAGATACAGGTTTCTGGGGCTCAAATCGAAATTGATGGTGGTTTCGAAGGTCGAACCCCTTTCGGCGGCAATGCTGGAAGCCCATTTACGATTTTCGAGGTTAAGAACCACATTTCCCCGGATTTTGTAACACGACAACTTTTCTATCCACTTGCGACTTGGAAACAGATCCTGCCCGAAAAAAATATTCGCACTGTATTCATGACTTTTGCCAATGAGATTTTTGACTTGTTTGAATACTCCTTCGATCAAAATGATTATTCGAGCGCTACTCTTGTTCAGCACAAAAGATACTCCATCAATTTGAGGAAGCCAAAAAGTTCTGAAATTGCGGAACTTGCGCAGAAAATTTTGCGCGAAGCACCAAAAAGTCCACCCAAGGGCATTCCCTTCCCGCAAGCCGATGACTTTGGAAAAGTCATGGATATGCTGACTTTTATCGCTCAAGAGCCAAGGACCAATGAAGAACTGGCTGTTGAGTATCCGCTCACGGCACGTCAAACTTTTCAATACTATCCAGACGCTTGCCAATATCTTGGTCTTATTGAAGACGGAATCAACGAGTACGGTCAAAAAGTGCGTCAAGCTACAAAGCTCGGAAAGTCCATTACCAAGATGAGCTATAGAGATAGCACTTTGAAATTAGCTGAATTGATTCTTCGAATTCCGCCAATTCTTGATGCGTATCTTAATCTTATGAAGACAGGCGAGCTCCCAAGTGTTGAATCAATCGCTCGAGACTTCTCCAAGTCCCCTCACGCTATCAAAGCAAAAGATGAGAAGCCTTTGTCTCAGTCCACGATAGAACGTCGCTCACGCACAATACGAGCTTGGGTGAAGTGGCTAGAGAATGTTGCCGCATAAAGCGCAAACTTTTCCCACTAAAAGCGCGAACGAATAGCCCAAAGGTCAGGAAACACCGACCTGAACAGGGTTGAGCTCAGATAGCCAACGCCCGAAGAGCCGCCAGAACCCATCTTGTGCCCAATGGTTCGTTCTACCATCTTCACGTGGCGATAGCGCCACTCCTGCAGGCCTTCATCTAGGTCGACAAGTCGCTCGCAGATGGCCGCGGCATCAGGGTCGTTGCGGTGAACATCGAGCAACATGTCTTGCACGCCCTCGTGGGCTTCATAACCCACCGATACGTCTCGCGCCAAAACCTCGCCAGGAACTGTGTGACCGCGAGAGGCTAGGTAGCGCAGAGCGCTATCCCAGAGAGAAGGCCTGGTCATTGCCGCCTCAACCCTTGCGCGAGCCGGCGAACCCTCGATGAGGTGCTCGGCCATGCCCATGCCGGTGTGTTTCTCGGCACCCGCGCCGGCCTGATCGCGTCGACCGAGCACTGCCTCCAGCTCGCGAAACTGCGCTGACTGAAAACCGCTCGACGACTGCAGGCGACCGCGAAAAGTGTTGAACTGCAGCGGAGTCATCGTCTCGAGAATATCGAGCTGACCGACGCAGGTCTTCATGATGGTTCTCACACGACCCAGAATCGCGAGCGAGCGGTGAGTGTCGCCGTGCTCTAGCGTGCGCTGCAACTCGGCAATCTCGTGCAAAATCTGTTTGAACCACAACTCGTAGGTCTGGTGAATCACGATGAACAGCATCTCGTCGTGTTCGCCGTCGCTCTCGGGCTGCTGCAACTCGAGCAGCTCATCGACCTTCAGATAGCTGATGTAGGTAATCGCTTTGTCGTTCGACTTGTCGCTCATTAGGTCACGCGGCTTCCGTTGTCGTCGATTCGCAAGTAGTCACGTCGTGTCACCGAATCACGGATGCGCGCCATGCCATCCCAAACTTCAGTGAACGAGGTTGGCAGTGGCGCGATCGCGAGACGAATCGAGTTTGGCGTGCGATAGTCGGGCACCACGTTTGCATACTTGCGCAAAGCTGCGGCGATTCGTTTTGCCTCTGGGTGGCCGATTGTGATGTGACCGCCGCGGTTCGACGATTCGCGCGGAGTCAACAGCGTGAAACCGAGCGGCGCGAGCCACGCGTCGAACAACGCGATCATCAGGTCGGTGCCGATTGCTGCCTTAGCCGCGATGTTCTTGATGCCGGCCTCTTCGATCATCGAATAAGAAGTCTTCACGCAGCGAAGGCCCATGATGCTCGGGCTGGCAATCTGAAAGCCGCGAATCTGCTGGTTTGGCTCGAAGAACGGACCCATCGAGAACTGGTCGTCTTGGGCGAACCATCCCTGAATTGGCACCCGCAGCTCGCCCTGAAGGCGCTTTGAGACATAGAGCCAGGCCGGTGAACCTGGCCCAGAGTTGCCGTATTTATAGGTGCACCCAACCGCGAGATCGACGCCCCAATCGTCAAACTGAATGTCGATTGCGCCGGCTGCGTGTGAGGCATCCCAGACGACAAGACCGCCGTGACTGCGAACCAAGTCGGTGATTGCCTTCACCTGCGGGCGCGAACCCGAGCGGTAGTGAATCACCTGAAGTGTCACAAGAGCAACGTCGTCATTCATGAAGCGCTCGAGAATTTCTGGCGTGATCATTTCGCAGTCTGCGTCAACGTCAACAGCGCCGGGCCCACCCATGCCGTCATTGTTCAACGTGATGAGATTCAAACCAAACTGTTCGGCGATGCCGGCGAGAATAAATCGGTCAGTCGGAAAATTCGCAGCGTCGATGATCACAGTCTTGCGACCGGGGCGAGCCTTGATCGCCGCAACGCAAAGTTGATAGAAGTTCACCGAAGTGGTGTCGCACACGAGCACCTGACCGGCAGCGGCACCTAGAGTTGCCCGCCCGAGCAGGTCGCCAGTTGGTTGAGCTTCGTCGATCCAGTGCGACCATCCATCGACAAGTTCGTGGCCCCACTCGCGAACCATGAGTTCGTTCACGGCGGTGACGGTTGCGCGCGGCAAACGCCCGAGCGAATTGCCATCGAGATAGCAGAGGTTTGGGTTAGTGATGACGAACTGCGATTTGTATTGGGCAAGAACATCATCTGCTTCGAGACGTTCGGCTGTTGCGCGGTCGGTTGGGTCGCCATAGTCGGCGAGCGACTTCATTGAGCTCATAAGCCAAATCTAGTCGTGCTCTAGTGACCCAATTGGCTCGCCTGGTTCACCAATTCTTCATCTTTTGCTAAGCAGCCCGCCCACAGAGCGCCAGAGTTGCGTAACCCGCGCGATGAAGACTCGAAATACAAGACTCAAGGAGACGCCATGCCACTACATCACGCGCTAGAGCACCTATCCGAGCTTTTGATGTCTGGCCAGCTCACGATAGAGCGGAGTGCTCTTGAGAAGCATCTTGTGGGTGCCACTGCCGATGACCTTGCCGTTCTCAAGAACGATAATCAAGTCGCTGTCGATCACGGTAGACAACCGGTGAGCGATAACGAACAGGGTTCTGTTCTTTGCAACTGAATCAATCGCCTCTCGAAGTCGCTGCTCATTGAGGCCGTCAAGCGACGAGGTCGACTCATCCAAGAGAAGAATCGGGGGAGCAGCCAGCAGGGTTCGAGCAATCGCCAAACGCTGACGCTCGCCACCGCTGAGCATGATGCCGTCTTCGCCAACCTCTGCGTCGAGCCCGCGCTTGTCACGCTTCACCACGTCGGTTAAGTTCACCTCGGCCAGCACCCTCTTGAGCTGCTTATCGGTCGCGTTCGGCGAACCAATCAGCAAATTCTCACGGATAGACCCGGCCAACACCGGGGCATCTTGCTCGACGTAGCCGATCTGTGCGCGAAGCTCGTCGCGGCTCATCGATTGAACCGACTGGCCATCGAGCAGAATCTCGCCGCCGGTCGGCTCATAGAAGCGCTCGATAAGCGAGAAGATTGTCGACTTGCCGGCACCCGATGGGCCAACAAGTGCGACTCGAGCACCGCGTGGAATCTTGAACGAGACTTTGTGCAGCACTTCGCGCGGTTCTTCTGGCTCTAGGGTCTTGCCCTCGCCCGCAACCGCAACAAAGTCTTTGCCCTCGAACGTCTCTGGTGCTGGTGCCGGGGCATAGCCGAAAGACACCTTGTTGAATTCGATTGCGGTGTCGTTGACCTTTTTGCGCTTTGGTGTTTCGGCACGCTCTTCGTCGGTGTCTTCTACCGGCAGTGCAATGATCTCGTTGATTCTTGCGAGTGCGCCGAGAGCTGTTTGCACAGAACTGTATGCGCCGAACGCTTGACCAACCGGGCGAATCATCAAGAACATCAGCAAGATAAAAGTGACCAAACTGGCAACTGGAGTTTCACCAGATGCAACTCGATAACCGCCGACACCGAGCACCACGATGAAAGCTCCGTTAGCAGCAAGCCCGCCGATAGGTGTTACGGCAGCGTTGATGCGCGCAATTTTCACGCCTTGCTCGTATGCCTGTTTCGCATCTTCAACAATCTGCTCAGTCTCACGGGTTTCTGCGCGTGATGCACGAATCGTTCGCACTGCACTCAAAGCTCGTTCAACCGATGATGACATTTCGCCAACGCGTTGCTGCGCCTTGGTGGTTGCGCTGCGAATCTTGCGCGCGCTGAAACCAATCGACGCAACCGCAATCGAGATCATCAGCAAAGTGAGCAGCAAGAGAATCGGGTCGATGATCGCCATGGCAACAACCGAGCCAACGAAAATCAAAACTCCACCGGCAGCATCGACTAATCCCTGGGTTAGCACCGCACGCAAAAGAGTGGTGTCTGAGCCAACGCGAGAAACCAGGTCGCCCGTGCGACGCAGGTCATATTCGACAATCGGTAGGCGAAGCATGCGGGTGGCCAACTGCCCGCGGGCGCTGAGCACAACGCCCTCGCCGGCCTTGGCCAGCACGAAATACAAGAATCCGCTGGCAACCGCGCTGCCGAGCACAACCGCAATCAAGACGACCACGAGCAAGCCGGTGTCTTTGCCGGTCTGCACGGCAGTGATTACCTGGCCGACGACCAGCGGCTGGGCAAGGCTGATGGCAGCGCCAACAATCGATAGCGCTACGGCAACCCAGAGTGCACCCTTGTGCTCACCAAGGTAGGGCAGCAGTTGGCTGAACTTCGCCTTCGGCCCCTTATAGGGCGCCGCTCCTGGCCTGCGGCCTCGGCCGCCACCCATCATGCTCATTTGTTCTCCTTTAGTTGGCCTTCGCCAATCAGATATTCATTCAACAGGAAATTTATCTCTTGCAAAGACAATGCCTCGGTATAGGCGGTGTTCTTAAAGAAGCGCGAAAAGTCGACAGATTGCAATGCCTCAAGGGCTCTCGGATGCTGCAGCTTCAAGAACATCTGTGTCGAGTTTGGTTCGCGTTTGAATTCGGTGCGAACTCGACCGCAATTGAAACCGAAAATCGTGAGTGAAACATCGGCATCAATCGGCTTAACTTTTTTGATGAACTCGTTGTCGACCACGCTCACAATCGGGCGAGCGACTCTGCGCTTCTGCCAGATCTGAAAGCAGGTTGCCAATCGACTCTTGGTCGAGAGTTCATCACCATTGTCGTCAACGTAGTCAATCTGAATGTCTTTGTCGAAGACCAGGTGAAAGCGCTGATCGAGACGGTTGATAACCGACCACTTGCGCCACGAGCGCGGAACGATAAAGCAGATGTAGTCGCTGTGCTCGGCAGCCTTGTTGAAGAACGGAATCGATAGAGAGTTGTTGCGACCAAACGGCGGGTTCGAAATCGTCACGGCTTTCTTGACCTCGATGTCTGCCTGCAGAAAATCTTCTGCCGAGATGCCGGCATGCTTCGGTTCGATGTCAAAGCTCACGATGCCAGCCACGCCAAACTTCTTAGCGGCCTTGATGAATGCTCCGGTGCCTCCGGCCGGCTCGATGATCACGCGCTCAGCGAGGTTCGGCACGACCCTGGCGACATCCGTGAGCAATTCACGCGCCAGGGCTGCTGGGGTGTAAAACTGCTCTTTGCCGGTGACCCGGGTGTTGCCCGGCCGCGGCGCGACAGCAGTGAGATTGGGCATGCACCTAGGCTAACAACCCGCGCTCATGGGTTATTCTGAAAAGCTGCCCAGCTGGGCCATAGATTTAGTGATTGAAAGACGAAAGCAAGCAATTGGCCAAAAAGACCGAAGCCCCGATGATTATCGCGCGCGGGCTCACCAAGAAATACGACGACTTCGTTGCCGTCGACGGCATCGACTTTGAGGTCAAGAAGGGCGAGTCTTTCGGCCTGCTGGGGCCAAACGGAGCCGGCAAGTCGACCACAATGCGCATGATTGCCTCGACCTCTCGACGCACCGGCGGCGAGCTGACCATTCTCGGCAAAGACCCGAACAAGCACGGCCCAGAGATTCGCGCCCACCTCGGTGTGGTGCACCAGCAAGACAATCACGACGGCGAGCTGAAGACCTGGGAGAACCTCTATATCTACGGCCGCTACTTTGGTCTCTCGCGCGCCTTCTTGAAAAAGAAGGTCGAAGAGCTGCTCGAATTCGCGCAGCTAACCGAGAAGCGTGACGTAAAAGTTGATCAGCTTTCTGGCGGCATGAAGCGCCGTCTCACCATCGCGCGCGGTTTGGTCAACGAGCCAGAGATTTTGATGCTCGACGAGCCGACAACCGGTCTCGACCCGCAGGCTCGTCACATTCTCTGGGATCGCCTATTTCGCCTGAAAGAAGAAGGCGTAACTCTGGTGATTACAACTCACTACATGGATGAAGCCGAGCAACTTTGCGATCGACTAATCGTGATGGACAAAGGCAAAATAATGGCTGAGGGTTCACCAGCTGCTCTAATCAAAAAGTATTCGAGCAAAGAGGTTCTCGAAGTTCGTTTCGGTTCGAAAAACAACGCAGATGCTGCAAAGAAAATTGCGCACCTCGGCGACCGAATCGAACCTCTGCCAGACCGCATTTTGGTTTACTCAGAAGACGGCGAAAAAGTTTTGAAGCAGATTCACAAACTCGGTCTCGAACCGCAAACCTCACTGGTTCGCCGCAGCTCGCTCGAAGATGTTTTCTTGCGTCTAACCGGAAGAACTTTGGTCGACTAAATGACCGACACAAAGCTCAGTTGGCAGGGGTCATCCAAGATTCTCGACGTGCCGAAGGCGCGCATCTGGGCACCCTGGTATGTGGCCGAATACCGTTTGCGTAACATGTCAAAGTGGCTCGGCGCAATTGTGGCTTTCGGCCTCGGCAACCCGGTGCTTTACCTGCTCTCGGTCGGCATCGGCATCGGTGCTCTGGTTGATAGCACCTCGGGCGCTGACAACCCGATTGGTGTACCCTACCTGACCTTCTTGGCCCCGGCATTGCTGGCCACGGCTGCCATTCAGGCGGCCATGGATGAAACCACGTTTCCGACAATGCAGGGCTTTCTCTGGGATAAATCGTTCTTCGCAATGATCTCGACCCAGCTCATGGCCCGCGATATTGTCGGCGGCATCATGATTGCGTCTTCGATTCGTTGCAGTTTCAACACCCTTATCTATGCCGGCGTTCTGGTGCTCTTCGGGGCGATTCCGCTCACGTCGGTGCCGGTGCTGGTCTTCGCCGCAATCTTCGCCGGAATCTCATTTGCCGGTGTGATGCTTGCCGTAACTTCGTTCGTAAAACAAGATGACGGCTTCTATGCAATCGTCGGTCGCTTCGTCTTGACCCCGATGTTCATGTTCTCAGGAACTTTCTATCCGCTAGAAAGTTTGCCAATTTACCTGCAGTGGGTCGGCTGGATCTCACCGGTTTGGCACGCAACCAACTTGGGACGCAACTTGAGTTACGGCCTCGAAGTTGAGCCGTGGTTGTTGGCCGTGCACGTGATTTTCATGGGTGCAATTCTGGTGGCGGGCATGATTGTTGCAACGCGCAAGTTTGCATCGAGGTTGAGCGCATGAGCATGATTCACGCATCTGTCGATAGCGCTATCGCAATCGCCGAGAAACGCAGCGGAAAAATCGGCGCAGAGTTTTATGCCGGTCGAACCCGTTCGATGATCGAACGCGCTTTCATGGCCTTCAAAACTTCTTCATGGATTATCGTTCTCAGCGGATTCGTCGAGCCAGTTTTCTATTTGGCCGCATTTGGTTTCGGGCTCGGGCAGTTCATCGATGGAGTGACAGACACCGCTGGCAACCCAATCTCATACGCGGCGTTTATCGCACCGGCGCTGCTCGCAACATCGGCGATGAACGGGGCAATCTACGACTCAACCTGGAACGTCTTTTTCAAGATGCATTTCGGCAAGCTCTATCAAACGATTTTGCAGACTTCACTGGGCACCCTAGATGTCGCCCTCGGGGAAATCTCGTGGGCGCTGCTGCGCGGTTTGGCCTACGCCATCGGATTCATGGCGGTTATGGCTCCGCTCGGGTTGATTCCGAGCTGGTGGGGCATTCTCGCCATTCCGGGTGCCGTGCTGATTGCCTTTGCTTTCGCGTCGATCGGCATGGGTGTCACCTCTTATCTGAAGTCGTTTCAGCAGATGAACTGGGTCAACTTCTTCTTGCTGCCGATGTTCCTGTTTTCGGGCACCTTCTACCCGCTAGATATCTACCCCGAGTGGCTGCAACGGGTCATCGAGGCACTGCCGCTGTGGCACGCCATCCAGCTAGAAAGGGCGCTAACGCTGGGCAACATCAGCCCAGACCTGCTCTGGCACGTGCTCTATTTCATGGTGATGATCGTCGGAGGCCTTTATTTCACGACTCGTCGCCTGAACGCCTTATTCCTAAGGTAGGTGGCTGGGCGTAGGCTAATGCCGTGCCTTTTCTCGGGCGACAGGTAGGGGATTCATGTTGCGTTTGACTGCGACCAAGAGCTTTGCTTTTCGCATCCTGCTCGTCTTGGGTCTCGTCTTTGCCACCGTTCTGGCAACCACCCCTGCCCAGGCTTACATCGCGGTCGCCCGTGGCACCTACATCGTTCAGGTTAAAGACGGCAGCGCCGCAACCGTTCGCGCGCTAATCAGCAAGCTTGGTGAGACCCCGCACGATGAGCTCACCGAAGTCATGGATGGCTTCATTCTCGACCTAACCGACTCAGAGGTCGCCGCTCTGCGTGCCGACTCAAACGTGCTTCAGGTTGTTGCCGACCAGCCGATGTCGCTGCTCGACACGCAGAGCCCAACTCCGTCTTGGGGTCTCGATCGAATCGATCAGACCAACACAACTTATGACAACGCATACAACTATCCGGCGAGTGCAGGTGCTGGAGTGCGCGTCTATATCGTCGACACCGGCGTCATGGCAAGTGATCCAGATTTCGCCGGTCGCGTAGAGACTGGTTTCGACGCCTTCGGTCAGAACTTGCAAGGTGCTGATTGCAACACCAATGGCCACGGAACCCACGTTGCCGGAACCGTGGCTGGCACCAGATATGGAGTTGCAAAGAAAGCAACAATCGTTCCGGTTCGCGTGCTCGGTTGCACCGGTTCTGGAAGCTGGTCGGGTTTCATCACCGCCATGGATTGGATCATCGCAAATCACCCTGCGGGAACACCGGGCGTTATGAACGCCAGCCTCGGTGGCGGCAAGTACCAGCTCGTTAATGACGCAGTGCAGAAGTTGTTTGCAGCTGGCATCACTCCTGTTATTGCTGCCGGAAACAGCAACGCAGATGCATGCGCATACTCGCCGTCGAGCACGCCAAATGCAATCACCGTTGGAGCTTCGACAAATGCCGATGCTCGCGCGTCTTTCTCTAACTTCGGTGACTGTGTAGACGTCTTTGCCCCTGGCTCAAACATCTTGTCGAACAACAATTTCGATGCTTCGACGCCGCGCTCGCTTAGCGGCACCTCGATGGCTTCGCCACACGTGGCCGGCCTTGCAGCCCTTTATCTAGGCGACAACAAGGCCGCTAGCCCTAGCGACGTTGCCGTGGCAATTCAGGCCGGAGCCCAGGCGGGCATCGTCGTTGACGCCAAGAGTCTCAATGGCAACTACCTGATCAACACCAGATTCACCAATGCCGCGTTGCCGCCGGTTGGCGCACCGACCGCTCTAGTTGCCTCGAACATCGCTTCGACTTCGGTAACAGTTTCATGGACAGCACCTTCGGGAACCCAGGCCGCCAACAGTTACAAGGTTGAATACCGCGAGGCTGCTGCAACCGCATTTACGTCGGTAGATTCTGCAACGACTTCTGCTTCTCTAACTTCGTTGAAGGGCAACACAACTTATTCGGTTCGCGTTTCTTCGGTGTCTGGCACAACCACCTCACCTGCGAGCAGCGAGCTGGTTTTCACAACTCTCGGAACAGTTGCCGACGCGCCATCTAACCTTCGTAGCACATCGATCTTTGGCAGTCAGGTTTCTTTGGCCTGGGATGCCCCGCTAAATGGCAACGGCTCGCGAATCACCGGCTACGAGGTTTGGGTTCAGACCGCCAGCAACTGGAATAGACAACTCACAACTTCGACAACCGTTGCAAACGTAACTTCGCTGACCGCAAACACGACTTACTCGTTTAGAGTGCTTGCGGTTAATGCCATCGGTGTCAGCGAGCCGTCAAATGTTCTATCGGTTACTACAACGGCTGCAACTCCTACCATCGTGATTTTGCGAGAGCGCAGCAACTGGACTGCGACAACAATCACAGTGAACTGGGATGTTGTTGCTCCAATCGATGCGACAACTCCGATCACCTACCGAGCGGTTGTGACCAACACCGCAAACAACACAGTCTTTGGAACCTTCACGGTTGCCACCAACTCGATTGCGCTGACCGGGCTCACCCGCTACACGATTTATTCGATGGTCGTGACCGCATTCTCTGGCACTGTTGCCGGCCCACCGTCGAACCCATACACATTCAGAACTTTGGCCGATGTGCCATCAGCGCCAACACCTGTTTATGTTCAAAAATTCAGCGACACCCAATTCAACATTCGCTGGCAATCGCCAAGCGATAGCGGTGGCGTGCCGATCACTGGCTACAAGGTCGAGCAGCTGGTCTCTGGCGCTTGGACAGTTGTCGCAAGCCCGGCCGCTACGGTCTACAACCACCTGGTTGCTGCCCCCGCACCCGGCGTAGTTGAGCAGTACCGAGTTTCGGCAGTCAACTCGATCGGCGCTTCGGCCGCGGTCAATGTCAACGTTGTCGGAACCGCGATGGCACCTCAGCCTCCAACCGGCCTGACCTTCACCCCAGTCGCCGGCACCAACAACGGCACACTCACCTGGGTGCCACCAACCAACAATGGCGGTGGGGCAATCACTGGCTACATCGTCAAACGCAGCACCGACGGTGGCTCTACTTTCACCACTCTGACTTCAAACCTAAATGCCACCAGCTTTACGACTGCTCTTCCTCCTAAGGGGGCGACATACACCTTCGCAGTTGCGGCGATTAACTCCGGCGGTTCGAGCGTGAACTCAACTTCGGTTTCATATTCAAGTCAGACCAGCGTGCCCGGTGCACCTGCGATGCCAGCAACATCGTTTACAGCTGATGGCCTGCTCACCGTCACTTGGCGCGCCCCAGTCGATAACGGTGGTTCTGCAATCACTTCATACAAGTTGCAGCGATTGATCAATGCGCAGTGGTCGACCATCCGTGAAGGCATCGCTCTTGAAGCGAAGCTCACTCGCGAAGCACCCGGAACCAGCTATTCACTTCGCGTTATCGCGGTGAACGCACTCGGTGAGGGTGTTCCTTCTGCGGTCGCTGTTACCTCTGTTCCGTTTGCAAAGTCGACCGCTCCACGCAATCTTTCAGCCGACAGCACCAGCCAGAACAACCGAGTAATTTTCACCTGGCAGGTGCCTGAGAACACCGGCGGTGCCGTGGTTTCTTCTTACCGACTCGAATACTCTGCCAACGGCACATCATGGTTTGGGGTGGCAATCACTTCTGCTCTAACCGCAACGGTCTCTAGCCCACCAAAGGGAACCACCTACACCTACCGAGTTTTCGCTAACACGCCTGCAGGTTTAAGCGATGCTTCAAACTTGGTGACCGTAACAGTTGCCGCATCGAAGCCGAACAGTCCATCGCCTCGATCTATCAACTTTGCGAGCGACGGCTCGATCTTGCTTGCCTGGTATGCGCCTGGCGACACGGGTGGATCGCCAGTCACTGGCTACCGCGTTGAGGTGTCAACTAACGGCACCACATTTGCAGACCTAACCACGACTGCGGGCAATGTTCTGAGTGCGACAGCGCCGCGTGCGAACCCTGGCGTTTTGGTTTCGTTCAGGATTTATGCAATCTCGGCTTTGGGTGAAAGCAACGCCAGTTCTGTGTTCAGAATTCAGATGCCTTTCTTGAAGCCAACAGCACCGTTGAACTTCACCGCTGTTGATAACGGCTCATCAGTAGCTGTTGCCTGGGCTGCGCCAGAAAACCTAGGTGGCGCTACGAGTGCTAGCTATCGCGTTATGTTCAGTCGTGACGCAGGCGTTACCTGGTCGACAAGCTCTGTGACCAACGCCCTGTCTACAAACACCATTCGCCCGAGCAAGGGCACCACTTGGCAGTATCGTGTGGTAGCTAACACCCAGTTTGGTTTGGGTGACTTCAGCAATGTTGTTTCGATTACCGTTGCAGCTTCGGCGCCATCGGTTCCGAACTGGTCACGAGTCGGCTTTGCCGCTGACGGCAGCATTGATCTTCGCTTCAACACCCCGAGCGACAACGGTGGTTCACCAATCACTGGTTACACAGTTCAGAAGTCTGTAGATCAGGTCAACTGGACGACCGTTGCGACTCCAGCGTTCGGAACCAATGCGCTAACTCTGCCGCGCGAGAACCCTGGAGTGCGACTGTTTGTTCGCGTAACAGCGACAAACGCACTCGGTGTATCGGTGCCTTCTGTTACGAGCATTCAGATGCCGTTCTTGAAGCCATCGGCAGCGCAGAACTTTACCGTTGTTGATTCGCAGACATTCGTTCGGGCAACCTGGGCTGCCGCGGCTGATCTCGGTGGCTCGACTTATGTTGTCTACCGCATCGATGTGAGCCGCGATGGTGGAACCAACTGGTCTCAGCTCACCACCGTCTCTGGTTCGTCAACTAGTGCGAACCTAACTCGACCAACAAAGGGCACCACCTGGCAGTACCGCATGACAACTTTCACGAGTTTCGGCGCGGGTGACTCGACTGCGGCAATCGCAATCACTGCCGCAGCAACTGTTCCATCGAGCCCTTCGATTCGATCGTTCACGATGAACTCAGACCAGACCATGAGCCTTTCGTTCAACGGCCCATCTGACCAAGGTGGCGTTGCGTTGACCGGATACGTTGTAGAGCGATCTGCAAACGGCTCTACCTGGACAGTCATGAGCAACCTGACTGCTGCTGGCGGACCGGTTGTGCTTGAAAAGCAAGCACCAGGCACCCTGATTTACGTTCGCGTAATTGCCTTGAACTCGATTGGAGCATCTGCACCGAGCTCGTGGCGTGCGCTACAGGCTCCGTTCTTGCAAGCCAGTGCTGTTCAGAACCTGACCGCAACGCCTGGCTCGTTTGTGACTCTTCGCTGGGAGGCTCCGAGCAACCTCGGTGGCTCGACTTCTGTGAGCTACTACCGCCTTGAGTCTTCGGTCGATGGCGTGAACTGGTCGAATTTTGCCAATGTGACCGGCACGACTTGGAACGTTAGCAACCCGGCCAAGGGCACCACGATGAACTACCGGGTAACCGCGTTCACCGGTTTTGGAATCGGTTTGCCTAGCAACGTGGTGTCGGCTACCGCGCCAACCACGGCTCCAAGCTCGGTGACCTCGGTCACGGCCTCGCGCACGAGCGCTACGCAATTCACGGTTAACTTCAACCGACCTAGCGATCTCGGTGGCCTAGCCGAGTGGACATACCGCCTCGAGCGCCAACAGGGTAACGCTTATGCGGCAGTCACCTCTGCAGCCGGAGCTGGTAGCAACTCTGTTCAGGTTGATGCACCGGCGACTAACGTGACAGTCTTCTACAGAATTATTGCAACGAACGCCAAGGGCGATTCAGTTGCATACACATTCTGGCTCAGAGGTTAACGCTTAAGCAAAAAGACCCCGTCTCTCGACGGGGTCTTTTTTGTTTTTGCTAGAGAAGAACTGCGAGGCTGAGGTTTGTAATTGTCAGAGCCATGATTAGCGGCACAACCCATGTCGGTGGTGTCGCTTTTTTCTTGAACGTGTAAGCAATAAAGAAGATCGCGGTGAGCGATGCGCTCTTGAGTGCCACAACCAGGTGGTTAACCTCTTCACCGTTTGCCGGCAGCATTCCAGTGAGTGCCAAACCGGTTGCAAGCGAAAGCCAAGCGCCGTGAAGAATGCTTGGCAAAACTACAGCGCCGTCTTTGAATGATTTGATCTGGCCAAGTGTGCCAGCCATGATTGATGCGAAGCCCAATAGGTGCAGCACCAAGGTGATTCTAATTATTAATTCGAGGTCCATTACTTCATACTAGCCATGAGCACTGCTGCCTCAACGGCCTCGCGACCCTTGTCTTCTTTTGAACCTGGCAGACCGGCACGCTCAAGCGCTTGTTCTTCGTCGTTGACGGTCAGCAATCCGAAGCCAATCGGAATTCCGGTGTCTAACTGCACGCGGGTTAGCCCGTCGGTTGCCGCACGGCAGACATAGTCAAAGTGCGGAGTTTCGCCGTAAATCACGCATCCGAGTGCAATGACAACGTCAGCGCCCTGGTCGATCGCATACTGGGCCGCCAGTGGCAACTCAAAAGCGCCCGGCACGTTCCAGATCTCGTAGGTTTCGTTGCCGGCTTCTTTTAGCGCTCGCTCGGCACCGGCCTGAAGGCCATCCATGACTTTCTTGTGCCAACCGGTAACCAGCACTGCCACCTGAAGTTCGCTGGCGTCGACGTTGAATTTTGGGGCTGCTCCGGCCATTAGTGCTCCTTCGGAATGATGTGACCCATGCGGGCGCGCTTGGTTTCCATGTAGCCGGCGTTCTCTAGGGCCTGACCAACTAGAACCGCGACATACTCGTTTACCGGAATGCCAGCGCTGTTCAAGAAGCCGCTCTTCGCCGGGTTGTTCGTCATGAGGCGAACGCTGTTCACACCCATGTCGCGCAAGATTGCGACAGCCGCTCCGTACTCGCGGTTTTCGCTCGGAAGCCCGAGAGCCAGGTTTGCGTCAACCGTGTCGTAGCCCTGGTCTTGCAATGAGTATGCGCGCAGTTTGTTGAGCAAACCGATGCCGCGACCTTCTTGGCCGCGCAGATAAATCACGATTCCGCCGTTTGGGTCTTTGGCAATTTGATCGAGAGCAAAGTCGAGCTGCGGGCCACACTCACACTTGAGCGAACCGAAGGCTTCACCCGTGATGCACTCGCTGTGCATGCGAACCAATACATTTTCACCACTCGGGTTTCCAGAGATGATTGCAACGTGGTCTGCAGTGGTCTTGATGTCGTAGTAACCGCGAAGCGTGAAGTTTCCATGGATGCTCGGCAGCTTCGCTACCGCGTCGAGACGAATTCGGTTGTTCGGATTAATCGTGTGGCTGATTTCGTGGGTGGTGAGGTAGTCAATGATCTGTTCGATTGTGATTACCGGTAGGTCTTCGCGGGCGCCAACTTCAATTAGCTCTGGCAGACGCATCATGCTGCCGTCTTCGCTGACCATCTCGCCAATCACGCCAACCGGAGTTAGCCCCGCTAGCTTGAGCAGGTCAACGGTTGCCTCGGTGTGGCCAGCGCGGCCAAGCACACCTGCCGGGTGTGAACGCAGCGGCAGCATATGACCCGGGCGAATTAGTGACTCTGGGTTCGAGTTTGGGTCGGCAAGCACGTTGGCGGTGTTGGCGCGCTCCTCGGCGCTAACACCAGTGGCCTTGCGGTTGCTGGCATCTACGGTGATTGTGTAGCTGGTGCCGTGCGGGTCTTTGTTGTTGGTGGTCATCAGTGGCAGGTCTAGGTCGTTGGCACGAGACTCTTCCATTGGCACACAGAGGTAACCCGTGGTGTTGCGCACCATCCAGGCCATCCACTCTGGGTTGACCAGCTCGGCGGCGATGATTGCGTCGCCCTCGTTCTCGCGATCGGCCGAGTCGGCCACGAGCACTGGCTTGCCGGCGCGCAGGGCGTCGAGAGCTGAGTCGATGGTTGATAGTTGCATTAGTTTTTCCTTGCTTCGAGTAGTCGTTCGATGTGCTTTGCCATGACGTCTGCCTCGACGTTGACCTTCGCGCCAACCTGCTTGCTGCCAAGCGTGGTGAGGGCGAGAGTTTCTGGAATCAGGCTGAGCCCGATGAAGTCGTCACCGACTTCGTTGACGGTTAGCGAGACTCCGTCGATTGTGATCGAACCCTTGAGCACGATGTACTTCATCAATTCAACTGGGATGCTCACGCGCAACCACTCCCAGTTCTCGCTAGGTTCGCGCGAAATGATTTTGCCAACGCCGTCAACGTGGCCCTGAACAACGTGACCGCCGAAGCGGGTTGCAGCTGTCATTGCGCGCTCGAGGTTCACCGGGTCGCCAACTTTGAGCTCGCTCAGCGATGTGCGGTCGAGGGTCTCTTTCATAACGTCGGCGGTGAAGCTGTTGTCGTCGAACTCGACGGCGGTCAAACAGGTGCCGCTAACAGCAATCGAATCGCCGCGCTTCACGTCGCTGACTACGGTTGGGCCTTCCAAAGTAAGTCGAACGGCATCGGCCTGCTGCTCGATTTTCTTGACTCTGCCGAGTTCTTCAATAATTCCGGTGAACATTAGTTGTCGCCTTCTGTTTGGGTAACTGGGCTGGCGCTGATTAGCAGGTCTTCGCCGAGCAACTCAACCTCGTCGAATTGCCAGCGGCTGATGTCGCTGATGGTCTCGATGCCCAGGTCTTTGATAGCCAGGCGGCTGCCACCGAGCAGGGTGGGGGTTAGGTAGACCAGCAGTTGGTCGGCCAAACCCGCGCGAATAAAGGCGCTTGCGAGCTCTGCGCCACCCTCGACCCACAGGTGTCGGTGCCCAAGGCGGTAAAGGTCTCGAGTCACCTGCTCAAGATCGTGGGTCTCGAAGCGCAGTGCGTCTGCAGTGTTGCTGAAGACGCGCTTGCCGCCGTCGAGGTTGCGCATGCCAATGATCACTCGCAGTGGCTGGTGCTCATAGAGTGTGCCGTCGGGGGTGCGCGCGGTTAGTTCGGGGTCATCGATGACAACCGTGTTTGTGCCAACCGCAATAGCATCAATTTTCGATCTACGCATGTGCACGTCGAACCGTGCTTCTTCGCCGCTGATCCATTTCGATGTTCCGTCGTTTGCCGCGGCTCTGCCGTCGAGAGTCGAAGCCCACTTCACGGTTACAAAGACTCTCTGCAGTTCGGTTGACTTGCGCCAGATGCGAATCAAGTCATTGGCTTCTTCTTCGAGAATTCCCTCGATGACCTGAATGCCTGCGGTTGCCAATTTCTCTGCGCCTCCGCCAGAAACAGCACCGGGATCCGAAGCACCAAAAACAACTCGTTCGATTCCAGCGGCAATCAGTGCATCGGCGCAGGGGCCGGTCTTGCCGGTGTGGTTGCACGGTTCGAGAGTTACTACCGCGGTGTAACCTGCCGGCAGCCTGTCGCCTGAGTCGAGAGAAAGTTTTGCGCGCAGGTTGCGCAACGCCATAACTTCAGCGTGGTCGGTGCCGGCACCTTCGTGCCATCCCTCTGCGGCAACTTCGCCAGCCGGGTCAAGAATCACGGCACCAACTTGTGGGTTGCCACCAAACTCTGGGCCGCGTGTGGCTAGCTCAAGAGCTGCGCTCATCGCGGTTTCAAACTGGTTCATGCGCCATCCGTGTTCTGCAGTGTTTCGTTGCGAACTTCGGGGCGCGGCAAAATGCCGGGCACTGCCTCGCAAAAACGCGCGCAGCGACCCTGTTCTTCTCCCATCCGGACTTTAACCGTCGGCTCTGGAATTTCACCAAATCAACCGCCGAGCTTTCATCAAACCAAGGGTTCGATCTCAACTCGTCGGGTCGCGGGCTATACCGCCGGCTCAGATTTTCACTGACCCCGAAGAACTTTGTTACAGGTCTATCTTCACACTAAACAGGGCTAGATGCCACATTATTTCTGGGATGCAGCCGTGGCGGGTCGGGTTTTTGGCGTTGAAACTAGCCGCGCGCGGCGGTGAAACCAACGGCCTCGTAGACGGCCTTGAGGGTTTTCTCTGCCTGCTCGTTGGCGCGGTCGGCTCCAACCGCCAGCAGGCGATCGAGCTCGGCGGGGTCAGACAAGAGCTCTTCGGCACGGCCACGAATCGGGTCGAGGTGAGCAACAACCACATCGGCCAAATCGCCCTTTAGCGCGCCATAGCCAGCGCCGGCGAAACGCTCTTCTAGCGAGCGAATGCTCTCGCCGGTGATTGCCGAATAGATGCCGAGCAGGTTGCTAACGCCAGGCTTCGCATCGCGATCGAAACGAATCTCGCCGTCGGTGTCTGTGACTGCAGTTTTGAACTTCTTATTGATGGTGTCGTTGTCATCCATGATGTTGACAAGACCCTTAGGGTCACCAGACTTCGACATCTTGGCCGTCGGGTTTTGCAAGTCATAAATCTTGGCGGTTTCTTTGAGAATCACTGCTTCTGGAACCGCAAAGGTGTCGCCGAAACGAGAGTTGAAACGAATTGCAAGATCGCGAGTTAGCTCGATGTGCTGACGCTGGTCTTCACCAACCGGAACAGCCTTTGGCTGGTAGAGCAAAATATCTGCGGCTTGCAAAATCGGATAAGTGTAGAGACCAACCGAAGCCGAGTCTGCACCGGTCTTCTGCGACTTGTCTTTGAACTGCGTCATGCGGCCAGCTTCACCCATTCCGGTGATGCACTGAAGCACCCAGGCCAACTGCGCGTGGGCAGGCACGTGTGACTGCACAAACAGCGTGGCCTTGTCGCTGTCTATGCCGGCTGCCAAATACTGTGCTGCGGTGCGACGCGTGTTTGCCCGAAGCTCTGCCGGTTCTTGCGGAACCGTGATTGCGTGCAAGTCGACGATGCAATAGAAGGCGTTGTAGTCATCTTGCATCGAGGCCCAGTTGACTAGCGCGCCGAGGTAGTTGCCAAGGTGAAGCGAGCCGGCAGACGGCTGCATTCCGCTGAGAAGGTTGGGCTTGTTAGTCATTGCTCAAGTCTAAATGTCGTAGGTCACGGCAACGGGGGCGTGGTCGCTCCAGCGTTCGGCATAACTCGGGGAGCGATGCACCTTGTAGTCGCTGGCAATCGCGGCAAGCTTTGGCGTGGCCAGGTGGTAGTCGATGCGCCAACCGGTGTTGGTGTCGAAGGCTTGCCCACGGTTCGACCACCATGTGTAAGGGCCATCAACTCCCGGATGCGCACTGCGGCCGACATCGACCCATCCGTGTTTACCAATAATGGTGTCGAAATAGGCGCGCTCTTCTGGCAAGAAACCGGCGTTCTTGAGGTTGCCCTTCCAGTTCTTGATGTCGAGCTCGGTGTGGCCGACGTTCAGATCGCCGAGCACGAGCGCAAGGCCACCTTCATCTGCAATCTGCTTCATGCGCTTTTGCATTGCCTCGAGAAACTTGTACTTCTCATCTTGCTTTGGCGTGCCAACTTCGCCCGAGTGAACGTATGTGCTGATTACAGTCAGGGTCTTTTTGCCGAGCTTGAAATCGGCTTCGAGCCAGCGGCCGGCACTATCGAAACTCTTTGGGCCTAGCTCGGTGCGGTGACTCTGCGGCTTCAACCGGCTAACAACGGCAACTCCCGCGCGACCCTTGGCCGTGGCGTTGTCGTGCAAAATGTGCCAAGGCTCACCACCGTGCTCGGCTTCATATTCGTTGAAAAGCCTCAGCAGGTCTTCGGTCTCGGCACGAACTTCTTGAAGAGCAAGGATGTCTGGCTGCGCTTCGCTCAGCCAAGCGGGCATGCCGTTGCGAAATGCAGCGCGCACGCCGTTGACATTTACCGAGACAATCTTTAGGGCCATAGCCGCAAGTCTAAACTCGCGGGCCAGTTTGTTAGAACGAGACTCGAACCTGAGTTCCAGAAACCGTGAGCTTGATCTTGCCTAGAGCTTGCGAGGTTGGGCCACCTTTTGCGGCACCCGAAGTTGTGTCGAATCGTGCTCCGTGCTCTGGGCAGATCATCACTGAGCCGCTGGTTCTAACGTTGCCCGGCTTTCTCGAAAGCGTGACGCCCTCGTGAGTGCATTCGGCCGCGAACGCTCTGAATACTGCCCGCTTCGGCTGGGTTACGACGATTGAGCGACCACCGATTGAGAACATTCGAGCGCTGCCAACTCTGACGTCTGTGGTCTTGCAGATGTTGTAGGTCTTAGCAGCCGCATAGGCCGACTCAGAGAGCGATGTGAGTCCAACTGTTGCTAGGGCAGCGGCAAATGCTGAGAGCGCTGCTCGGCGGGTAACGCCGGCGCGAACTTCGGTGACCTCGGGCTTGGCCGAGTGGCAGCTGAATGAGTCATTCATAGTTCTAACTTAAAGGTCAGGGGAGTGCCGGGTATTCCCAAGCCTTCGGGTCCCTGAACCATGCCCTAGAAGTTCGGTGCTCGAAGCGATAACTTCGCTTCTCGCGCCGGTTCGGCGAAACAAGAATTATGCGCGACCGCGCAAGATCGCTTGCTTCACTTCAGCAATCGCCTTGGTCACCTGGATGCCACGCGGGCAAGCCTCGGTGCAGTTGAAGGTGGTGCGGCAACGCCACACACCTTCTTTATCGTTCAAGATGTCTAGGCGAACTTCTGAGCCCTCGTCGCGAGAGTCAAAGATAAAGCGGTGCGCGTTGACAATTGCTGCCGGGCCGAAGTACTGACCGTCTGTCCAGAACACCGGGCACGAGCTGGTGCAGGCAGCGCACAAGATGCACTTGGTGGTGTCGTCAAAGCGTGCGCGATCTTCTGGGCTCTGCAAACGCTCTTTGGTTGGCTTGTCGCTTGCAATCAAGAACGGCTGCACATCGCGGTAGGCCTTGTAGAAAGGCTCCATGTTTACAACCAGGTCTTTTTCAACTTCAAGGCCCTTGATTGGCTCAACGTAAATCGGCTGTGTGATGTCGAGGTCTTTGATTAGGGTCTTGCAAGCAAGACGGTTGCGACCGTTGATTCGCATGGCGTCTGATCCGCAAACACCGTGTGCGCATGAACGACGGAAGGTTACCGAACCGTCAATCTCCCACTTAATCTTGTGCAGCGCGTCGAGAACGCGGTCGGTGCCGTGCACCTGAACATCGAAGTCTTCCCAGCGCGCCTCGAGGCCATCCTCTGGGTTGAATCGACGAATAAATAGTGTCACGTTGAAAGCCGCGACAGCGCCCAGCTCTTCGAATTCAGTTGCCATTAGTACTTACGCTCCATTGGTGGATAGTTGGTAATGGTGACTGGCTTCCAGTCGATCTTGATGTTGTCGCCAGGCTTCTTTGGTTTCTTGTTTGTCAGGTAGGCCATTGAGTGCACCATGAACTTCTTGTCGTTGCGCTCTTCGAAGTCTTCACGGTAGTGACCGCCGCGGCTCTCGCGACGTTCGCGGGCAGTGAATGCCAAAACCTCTGCGAGGTCTAGCAAGAAACCCAACTCGATTGCTTCGAGAAGGTCGGTGTTGAAACGCTGACCCTTGTCTTGAACTGAGATGCGGCTGTAGCGATCGCGCAATTCGGCAATCTTTTCGAGAGCTTCGTTAAGCGAGTCTTCTGTGCGGTAAACCTGAGCGTTGAGGTCCATGGTGTCTTGTAGTTCCTTGCGCAAAACGGCAACCTTCTCGGTGCCCTTCGACTTGCGAACCTTGTCAATCATCGATATCACTTCGGCTGCCGCGTTAGTCGGAAGCGGCACGAAGTCGGCATCCTTGGCATATTCGACCGCGTAGATGCCGGCGCGCTTGCCGAACACGTTTATGTCGAGCAGCGAGTTGGTGCCCAGGCGGTTTGCGCCGTGCACCGAAACGCAGGCGCATTCGCCCGCGGCATAGAGGCCCTTGACCACGGTCTTGTTGTCGCTGAGAACCTCGGCCTTGATGTTGGTTGGAATTCCACCCATCGCGTAGTGCGCTGTCGGGAAAACCGGAACCGGTTCGGTGTAAGGCTCGACACCAAGGTAGGTGCGAGCAAACTCTGTGATGTCAGGAAGCTTCGCGTCGATAACCTCTGGCGGCAGGTGAGTTAGGTCGAGCAAAACATAATCTTTGTTCGGGCCAGCACCGCGACCTTCGCGAACTTCGTTTGCCATCGCGCGGGCAACCATGTCGCGTGGCGCGAGGTCTTTGATTGCCGGTGCATAACGCTCCATGAAGCGTTCACCCGATGCGTTGCGCAAGATGCCACCTTCACCGCGAGCGGCTTCAGACAAAAGAATTCCGAGCCCGGCTAGGCCGGTTGGGTGAAACTGGTAGAACTCCATGTCTTCGAGAGGAAGACCCTTGCGGTAAATGATTCCAACACCGTCACCTGTGAGAGTGTGCGCGTTCGAAGTGGTCTTGAAGATCTTGCCGAAACCACCGGTTGCAAACACGATGCTCTTGCCCTGAAAAACGTGAAGCTCTCCGGTGGCAAGTTCGTAAGCAACAACAGCAGATGGGCGCTCTTCTTTTCCGACCTTGGTCATGACTAGGTCGAGCACGTAGAACTCGTTGTAAAACTCAATGCCGAGCTTCACGCAGTTCTGATACAGGGTCTGCAGAATCATGTGACCGGTGCGGTCGGCTGCGTAGCAAGAGCGGCGAACCGGAGCCTTGCCGTGGTCGCGAGTGTGGCCACCGAAACGACGCTGGTCGATCTTGCCGTCTGGTGTGCGGTTGAAAGGTAGACCCATGTTCTCGAGGTCGATAACGGCCTGCACTGATTCCTTCGCGAGAATCTCTGCGGCATCCTGGTCAACTAGGTAGTCGCCACCCTTTACGGTGTCGAAAGTGTGCCACTCCCAGCTGTCTTCTTCAACGTTGGCAAGGGCTGCAGCCATGCCGCCCTGGGCAGCACCGGTGTGCGAACGCGTCGGAAACAGCTTCGAAATGACGGCCGTCTTTGCGTGTGGACCGGCTTCGATAGCCGCACGCATGCCAGCGCCACCGGCGCCAACGATGACAACGTCATGCTGGTAGTAGTGAATTTTCGGATTCGACAATTACTAGTTCCTGATTTCTATTGTTATGACTGGTTAACCGGGCAGAAGCTCGGCAAGTTTTCTGGTGTTCCGTTTGCAGGGCAAGGATCGAACGTGTAGATAACCAAGGTGCCGAGCACGATTAGTGCGACACAGGTTGCCCAAAGAATCCAAACCAACCTCTTGCGAGTTTTTTCGCGCTCTGCGTAGTCGTTAACAATGGTTCTCATTCCATTTGTTCCATGGATGAGTGCCAACCAAAGCATGAGCAGATCCCAGACCTGCCAGAACGGGTCAGACCACTTGCCGGCTACGAAGGCAAAGTCGATTGCCTTGATGCCCTCACCGACCCAGAGGTTTGCGAACAGGTGACCGAAGACGAGAATGATCAGTGCGACGCCAGAGACGCGCATGTAGATCCAACCCCATTTTTCCCAGTTGGTGCGCTTAGGTTTCGCGGTGCGTGGTGGCTCGATGACAATTGACATTTTTATCTCCCGCTTATCCGAAAACGTTTCCGAGGTGGCGCGGGGTGAAGATCGCGAAGATCACAAATGCGATCGATACGACAACCCAGAACATCGCGTTCTGATACTTCGAACCCTTCGACCAGAAGTCGATCAAGATAATGCGAATTCCGTTGAATGCGTGAAACAAAATGGCAGCCACTAGACCAAGCTCGGCCAAGCCGATGATTGGGGTCTTGTAGGTCGCGATGACCACGTCGTAAGCCTCTGGGCTAAGTCGCACCAAAGAGGTATCGAGAACGTGCACCAATAGAAAGAAGAATATGGCAACGCCGGTGATGCGGTGAAGCACCCACGACCACATACCTACTTTTCCGCGATACAGGGTGCCTGCTGGCTTTGATGGCAATTAAGCCCTCCTCGGTTGATTTGCTTGAAATAAGCGTCAAAACTCTTGTTAAGTGTAAACGAGCAAAACCCGCCCCTGTCAGTTTTTGCCTTATTCGGCTAGGGTTTTTAGGTTATGAGCGCCCCAATCGATCGCTTTTTTAGCATCATCCCAGCCGGCGGAATCGGCAGCCGACTTTGGCCCCTTTCGCGAGCCGCTGCGCCTAAGTTTTTGCACGACCTCACCGGCTCGGGCCAGACACTTCTTCAAGACACCTGGGACCGCCTTCTTCCGCTCACTCCGCCAGAGCGCATTGTTGTCGTTACCGGTGAGGCACATCAGAGCGCTGTCGAAGAACAACTCGACGACCTAATCGCCAACAACCTGTTTCTCGAAAAATCGCCAAAAGATTCAACTGCTGCCATCGCGCTCGCGGCAGCGATTTTGGCAAAGCGTGAACCTGATGTGATCATTGGTTCATTTGCTGCAGACCATGTAATTGTCGAAGGCGCGAAATTCGAAAAGACCGTTCGCGAGGCAATCGAAGTTGCCGCCACAGGCAAAATCGTCACCATCGGAATCACCCCGACCGAACCTTCTGTTGGCTTCGGCTACATCAAGACCGGCAGCCGAATCGAAGGCGCAGACACCGCTCGCGAAGTTGCCAAGTTTGTTGAGAAGCCGAACATCGAGAAGGCCAAACGTTACGTCGAATCTGGCAAGTATCTCTGGAACGCCGGTATGTTCATCGCCCCGGCAAAGTTGCTGCTCGATCAGTTGGCCAAGAGCGAGCCACAGCTTCACGCTTCGATCATCGAAATTGCAGATTCCTGGGATACGCCAGCTCGGGCAGAAACCGTTGCTCGCATCTGGAACAACCTGAAGAAAGTCGCCATCGATTACTCGGTGGCCGAGCCGGCAGCGGCTGCCGGTTTGGTTGCCGTGGTTCCCGCATCTTTCAGCTGGCACGATGTTGGCGACTTCGCTGCCATCGCTGAGCTTCAGTCTCAGGGCCGCAGCGGAAACCTGGCAGTTCTCGGCAACGCCAAGGTGCTCGCAGACTCATCCAGTGGAATTTTGGTTAGCGAGAGCAATCGGTTGATTGCCCTAATCGGCCTCGAAGACGTGATCGTGGTCGATACCCCAGATGCACTGCTGATTACCACCAAGGCCCACGCCCAAAAAGTGAAGTCTCTGGTCGATGCGCTCAAGGCCACCGGCCACAGCGACGTTTTATAAAGGCTTTGTAACAACTGCGTTAAATCGCTCACCAATGGCCTCTCATGTTCTTTTTGGGTAATAAATGGTCATAGTCTTAAGCCACCGAACGGCTGTGAAATCCATGGTCGTTATGAGAGGAAAATAAGTGAAAATCTCACGCATTTCATCAGCAGTTGCAATTGCAGCTACTTTTGGTTTGGTTCTTTCGGGTTGTGCCGCACCGGCCACCGAGCCAACCGTTACCCCAGTTGATTTCAAGGCTTGTGCCGTTGCCGACGAGGGTAGCTGGAACGACAAGTCATTCAACGAGTCTGTTTACACCGGCCTAATGCAGGCAAAGACTCAGCTTGGTGTCGAGACCGCAGATGCTGAATCAGCATCGGCAGAAGCTTTCGAGCCAAACCTTCAGCAGATGATCGACGCAGGTTGCGACATCACTGTTGCAGTTGGCTTCAACCTAGTGGCTGCAGTTAACGCTGCTGCAAAGGCAAACCCAACCGTAAACTTCGTCACTGTTGACGGATGGTCAGAAGGCAACGCAAACCTAAAGCCGTTCAACTACAACATGGTTGAGTCAAGCTTCCTTGCTGGTTACCTAGCTGCTGGTTACTCAAAGACCGGTGTTGTTGGTACCTACGGTGGAGTGCAGATTCCTGCTGTTACCGACTTCATGACCGGTTTCTACAACGGCGCAATGAAGTACGCAGCTGACTCAGGCAAGACCATCAAGGTTGTTGGCTGGGACCCAGCCACCGAAAAGGGTGACTTCATGGGTGACTTCGCTCCTAACAGCGGTGTCTCAAAGACCATCTCTGCTTCACAGATCAAGCTAGGTGCAGACGTAATCATGCCTGTTGCCGGCGAGCAGTTGGGCGCATTGTCAGAGGCAATCAAGGCTTCGGGCAAGGATGTCGTAATGATCGGTGTTGACAGCGACCGTGCAGTCAACTCACCAGAGTACGCACCTCTAGTTCTCGTTTCAGTTGAGAAGCGCATGACTAAGGCCGTATTCGACCTAATCAACGACCTAGCAATCAACGGCGGCACCTTCAGCGGTGACGCTTACGTTGGAACCCTAGAGAACGACGGAACCGGCCTATCGCCATTCCACGACTTCGACAGCAAGGTTTCAGCTGAGCTAAAGGCGAAGTTGGACGAGTTGAAGGCAGCGATTATCGCTGGCGAAGTAGACCCGAAGAGCTAGTCTCAAACACGGATGCTGCCGAGGCCTTTTGGCCTCGGCAGTTTCTGCTTTAAAGGTCGGTTAGATTTGTATCTGAACTACAAAGGAGTGGCATGAAGCTCGAGTTGCGCCAAGTTACTAAGCGCTTTGGCACGTTGGTCGCTAACGATCGCATCGACCTAGTTGTTGAACCGGGTGAAATTCACGCACTTCTCGGTGAGAACGGTGCCGGCAAGAGCACACTCATGAATGTTCTCTATGGCCTATACCAAGCCGAAGAAGGAACAATTCTGCTCGACGGTGTTGAGCAAAACTTCAAGGGTCCTGGCGATGCGATGGCCGCCGGCATCGGAATGGTGCACCAGCATTTCATGCTGATTCCTGTTTTCACCGTTGCCGAAAACGTGGTGCTCGGAAACGAGCCAACCAAGAAACTCGGTGTGCTCGATCTAGATGCAGCGCGCAAAAAAGTTCGCGCACTTTCAGACCGCTTTGGTTTCGACGTAGACCCGGATGCTCTGGTTTCTGACTTGCCGGTAGGTGCTCAGCAGCGTGTAGAAATCATCAAGTCGCTTATTCGCGACGCAAAAATCTTGGTTCTCGACGAACCGACTGCCGTGCTCACCCCGCAAGAGACCGACGAGCTAATGCAGATCATGCGCGACCTCGCTGCCGCCGGAACCTCAATCATTTTCATCACCCACAAGCTGCGCGAAGTACAAGCGGTGTCAGACAAAATCACTGTGATTCGTCAGGGCAAGGTCGTTGGCCAGGCTAAGCCAACCAGCACCGCTGGCGAACTTGCCACAATGATGGTGGGTCGTGAAGTCGACCTCAAAGTTAACAAGTCTGTTGCTAAGCAGGGTGGCAACTTGGTCTTGCGCGTTGAAGACATCCATGTTGAAGATGACCGCAAACAACTTGCTGTCGACGGAGTCTCGTTCAATGTTCAGGCCGGCGAAGTCTTGGCGATTGCAGGGGTGCAGGGCAACGGCCAAACCGAGCTTGCCGAAGCGCTGCTCGGCCTGCGCCATGTCGTTAAGGGTCGTGGAGCAATCGCGCTCAACGACGTTTATGTCGACAACCAATCTGTTCGCCAGCGCCTTGAGGCCGGCATCGGTTATGTGCCAGAAGACCGCAAGAAAGACGGCCTGGTGGGCGAGTTTGACATCGCCGAGAACCTGATGCTCAACGGCTCTTATGGCAAGCCTTTTGCCAAGGGTGTGGCCATCGACTTTGCCAGCCGCGATCGAATTGCCAATCAACTCATCAAGGCCTTTGACGTGCGCACACCTTCGGCGAGCACTCAGGCCCAGAAGCTCTCTGGCGGAAACCAGCAGAAGGTTGTCGTTGCCCGCGAACTCAGTCGCGAAGTCAAGTTGCTGATTGTGTCGCAACCAACACGCGGCGTTGACGTTGGGTCGATTGAGTTCATCCATGAGCGCATCGTCGCCGAACGCGACGAGGGCAAAGCCGTGTTGTTGATCTCAACCGAGCTAGACGAAGTGCTTGCTCTTGCCGATCGAATTGCCGTTATGTATCGCGGAAAAATTGTGGGAATTGTCGACGCAAACGTGTCGCGCGAAACCCTCGGAAAGATGATGGCTGGTGTTGCCGCATGAGTAAGTCGAAAGTGAAAGTAGAAAAGCTCGAGAACGACTCAACCTCGAGTCAGGTGCTTCGCGAGATTTTGACCGGATCACCGGTGCGAACCATCCTCTCGATTTTTGTCGGCTTTGCTGTCGGCGCAATCTTCATGGTGGTCTTCAACCCAGAGGTGCTCAAGTCTTTCGGTTACTTCTTCAGTCGTCCGGGTGACACCTTCGGCGCGATGGGCAAAACCATCGGCGACGGTTATGGCGCGCTATTCAGAGGTGCAATCTTCAACACTCAGGCCGACACCTTTGAAATTGCAATTCGACCGATAACCGAAACGCTTCGTTTTGCTGCGCCACTGATTTTGGCTGGCCTCGGAGTGGGCCTCGGCTTTAGGGTCGGCCTTTTCAACATCGGTGCTGTCGGCCAGATGGCATTCTCACTAATCGGCGTTACCTATGTTGCAACTCAAATTCAGTTGCCATTTGTTATTCACACAATCGTCGCCGTAATCGTTGCCGTGATCTTCGCGGCGGCCTACGGCGCGATAGTTGGGTTCTTGAAAGCTCGCACCGGTGCGCACGAAGTCATCGTGACAATCATGTTGAACTACGTGGCTCTCAACCTGTTCTCATTTTTCTTGCGCACGCCTGGCTTGCTGCTCGAAAAAGATGGCGGCGGCACACCTAAAGCCGACCCGGCTCTCGAGACCGCAGTCTTGCCAAACCTCTTCACCGACCAGTACCGCCTCAACTGGGGTCTGATAATCGCAATCGGTGCCACCTTCTTCTACTGGTGGCTCATGGAACGCTCAACCATCGGCTACCGCTTCAGAATGGTCGGTTTCAACGCCAACGCCGCCCGCGCTGCCGGCATCAGGGTCGAGCGAACCTTCGTCTGGGCAATGGCTGCTTCGGCTGCGTTCGCCGGCTTGGCGGGCGCAAACCAGGGCCTAACGGCTGTTGGTGGCGTCACCCCGTCGATTCACGCCAACATCGGTTTCGACGCCATTACGGTTGCCCTGCTGGGTGGTTCACGAGCTGGTGGAATCTTTGCCGCCGGCTTGCTGTTCGGCGCTTTCAAAGCCGGTGGCCCAGCAATGCAGGTCGTTGGTGTTGCTCCAGAAATTCTGCACGTGGTTCAAGCGCTGATTGTGATGTTCATTGCCGCGCCGCCACTCATCCGTGCGTTGTTTAGATTGCCTCAGCCGCCAAAGCGCAAGCCAATTTCTGAGTGGATTGCCGCTCGTCTTGGCAAGGGCAGTGCTTCAACCGAGCAGAAGGCGAGCAACTAATGTCGCGCATCGAAGTTACCCCGGGCATGTTCTCGCAGGCCGAGCAGAAGAAGAGTCTCAAGGCTCCAATCGTGATGGCGATTGTCACTATTTTCTCGTTTGTGTTCTTTGCAATTCTTGGCCCGACCACAGAGGTTACCTTTCAGATCACAGAGACCGATGCGTTTGTAACGCTGCCAGACTTGGCGTTGCCTTCTAACGCGCTTGGCTACTCGACCGCCGCAATCATGGTTCTGATCACGATTGCATCGCTCTGGTTTGGCGTGACTAAAAAGCGCGTGCCGCAGATGTTTGCGGTAGTCTACGGCCTGGTTGCAATCGTTGCTTTGCTCGGATGGCTCGCCGCCGGCGCAGATGTTCCGGTTGGCTTCTTGCTCGGCAACACCCTGGTGCTTGCGCTGCCGATTATTCTCGGCGGCATGGGCGGCATCATGAGCGAGCGCGTTGGCGTCGTGAACATTGCAATCGAAGGTCAGCTGCTCACCGGTGCTTTTCTTGCCGCGGTAATCGGCAGCATCACCGGTTCGCTTTGGGCTGGCGTTATCGCAGCCATGATTGGCGCTGCTCTGCTCTCGACAATCTTGGCTTCGCTCTCGATCAAGTATCTCGTCGACCAAATCATCATTGGTGTGCTCCTCAACGTGCTGGTAATCGGTGTGACCAACTTCTTGTATTCGCAGGTCATAACTCAGAACAACGCGGGGCTCAACTTTCCGGGCACCTTCAACCGCATCGAGATTCCGATCTTGAGCCAGTTGCCGATAATCGGTGACGCCTTCTTCAACCAGGGTGCCATCGTCTACCTAACCTTCTTGATCGTGCCGGCACTTTGGTTCGTGCTGTTTCGCACCAAGCTCGGCCTGCGCGCCCGCGCGGTTGGCGAGCACCCGCTTGCCGCTGACACGGTGGGCATTAACGTTGGCCGCACCCGCTTCTGGTGGGTCACAATCGGTGGTGCCGTGGCTGGCCTCGGTGGCGCTGCCATCACGGTTGGCAACGTTGGCGCCTTTGGTCGCGAAATGACCGGTGGCCTCGGCTTTATTGCCCTCGCCGTCGTGATTCTCGGTCGCTGGCAGCCTCTCTACGTTTCGATTTCTGCGCTGCTCTTTGGCTTCGCAATCATCATGCGCATCTGGTCGAACCAGATCAACCCAGTTATTCCGGTCGACTTCATCACCATGGTGCCTTACCTGGTGACTCTCATCGCTGTTGCTGGTTTCGCTGGTCGCGTTCGCGGCCCGGCGGCTACCGGCAAGCCTTACGAAAAGAACTAAATGTCTGAAATCAACTGGGATGCGCTTCGCGCCGTAGCCGTCGAAGCAATGAAGAAGTCTTACTCGCCATACTCAAACTTTGCGGTTGGCGCAGCGGCCATCACAACCGACGGACGAATCGTTAGCGGTTGTAACATCGAGAACGCCAGCTTCGGCGTCACTCTTTGCGCAGAGTGCTCACTCGTTAGCGACTTGCTCATGACCGGCGGCGGAAAACTAATCGCCTTCACCTGCGTCGATGCAAACTCAAACGTTTTGATGCCCTGCGGTCGTTGCCGTCAGTTGCTGGTTGAGCACGCGGCACCCGGAATGATTCTCGAAACTATTTCGGGTTTGAAGACCATGACCGAAGTTTTGCCAGACGCCTTCACTCGCGAAGAGCTCGAAGCATAGTGTCAAATTTTTCTGCAGTCGAACTGATTATTCAGAAGCGCGAGCACGGCGAACTTTCAACCGAGCAAATCAATTGGCTCATCGATTCATACACAAAGGGTTCGGTTGCCGACGAACAGATGTCGGCTATGGCCATGGCGATTCTGCTAAACGGCATGAACCGTCGCGAGATTGGTGACCTCACTTCGGCGATGATTGCCAGCGGCGAGAAACTCGACTTCAGTGCGCTCTCGGTGCCAACCTCAGACAAGCACTCGACCGGTGGTGTTGGTGACAAGATCACCCTGCCGCTTGCGCCGCTGGTGTCAGTTTTTGGCGTTGCCGTGCCTCAGCTTTCGGGCCGCGGGCTCGGTCACACCGGCGGAACCCTAGACAAGCTCGAGTCGATCAAGGGCTGGCGCGCCAGCATCTCGAACGACGAGATGCACCGCCAGTTGGCCGAAGTTGGCGCGGTTATCTGCGCCGCCGGCTCTGGCCTAGCGCCTGCCGACAAGAAGCTCTATGCCCTGCGCGATGTGACCGGCACGGTTGAGGCCATCCCGCTGATTGCCAGCTCGATTATGAGCAAGAAGCTTGCCGAAGGCACCCAGTCGCTTGTGCTCGACGTGAAGGTTGGCTCTGGCGCTTTCATGAAGACCATCGAGCGTGCTCGCGAGTTGGCAACGACCCTGGTGCAGATTGGCCAGGATGCCGGCGTGCACACCTCGGCACTCATCACCGACATGTCTACTCCGCTCGGGCTCAAGGTTGGAAACGCCCTCGAGGTCGAAGAGTCGCTCGAGGTTCTTGCCGGCGGCGGCCCTGCCGATGTCGTCGAAATCACCGTTGAGCTTGCACGCGAAATGTTGCGCCTCGCCGGCAAGGGTGACGTCGATGTTGCAGCCGCGCTAAACGATGGTCGCGCGATGGATCAGTGGCGTCGAATGATTACGGCTCAGGGTGGCGATGTCGATGCACCGCTGCCGCAGGCAAAGCACTCGCACACAATAGTTGCCCCAAGCAGCGGAACCCTCACGTCTCTCGATGCGCTTCAGGTTGGTGTCGCGTCATGGCGTCTCGGTGCCGGTCGCGAACGCAAAGAAGACGCTGTGCAGTTCGGTGCCGGAATCGAGTTGCACGCGCAAATCGGAAGCCAGGTTGTTGCCGGTGCTCCGCTGATGACTCTCTTCACCGACGACGAGCCGCGTTTTGCTCGCGCGCTCGAATCGCTCGAAGATTCGTTTAGCATTGGCTCTGGCTCGCCAGAGCGAAAAATTGTTATCGATCGCATTAGCTAGGGTTTGAAATGAATATCAAGAAGCTGCCAAAGATCTCTCTTCACGATCACCTCGACGGCGGTCTTCGACCACAGACCATTATCGAGTTGGCCGACGAAATCGGGCTCGAGTTGCCGACCACCGATGCCGCTGAGCTTGGTCGCTGGTTCGAGCAATCTGCTAACAGTGGCAACCTGGTTGACTACCTGAAGACCTTCGACGTCACCACCGCTGTCATGCAAACCGCTCACGGCCTGCAGCGCGTTGCCAAAGAGTTCGTGCTCGATTTGGCCGCCGACGGCGTCATCTATGGCGAGATTCGCTGGGCGCCAGAGCAGCACCTCGGCAAGGGTTTGACCCTCGACGAGGTAGTGGCAGCCGTGCAGGATGGGCTCGAGGACGGCGCAGATGCCGCTGCCGAGAAGGGCCACAGCATTCGCACCGGGCAGCTGGTGACCGCCATGCGTCACCTCGACAGAGGCCTTGAGATTGCCGAGTTAGCCGTGCGCCACCGCAACGACGGCGTGGTTGGTTTCGACATCGCCGGGCCGGAGAAGGGCTTCTTGCCTAACCGCCACAAGGCAGCATTCGAATACCTTGCGAGCGAGATGTTTCCGGTGACGGTTCACGCCGGTGAAGCCGACGGTGTCGAGAGCATCAAGGATGCCATCGTGAGTGGTCGAGCACTGCGCCTCGGTCACGGTGCTCGTCTAATCGAAGACGTGATGTTTAGTCGCAGCCAGGGCGAGGCAGACTTTGTGGTTCTCGGCCCGGTTGCCGAGTGGGTTCACGATCGCGGCATCGCACTCGAGTTGAGCGTGACTTCAAACATGCAGACCGGTGTGCTCGACGACATCTATCAGCTGACCGAAGAAGACGATCACGAGTTGAGCGTTTCAGATCACCCGTTTGCGGTTTTGTATGACCTCGGCTTTGGCGTCACCGTCAACCCAGACAACCGTTTGATGTCGAACACGACAATCTCGAAAGAACTGCAGTTGCTGGTTGAAACTTTCGGTTACGACATCGACGACCTCGAGCAGTTTCAGCTCAATGCTGCCGATGCAACTTTTCAGTCTGTAGACGCTCGCGAAGAACTTATCGAAACAATCGCAGAGGGTTTCGAAGCGCAGCGCGCAAACCTCGGTCGCGACCGCCGCTAGGCGTTTAGCAGTTCTCGGGCAGCACCCTCAAGTTTTTCTAGCGCGCTCTGTGCCGCTTCAAAACTCACACCCGTCGTCTGCAGGTAGCACTTCAACTTAGGCTCGGTTCCGCTCGGGCGAATAATCACGCGCGAGCCATCTGCCAAATCGAAACGCAAACCTTCGGTTGCTTGCAACTTTGCGCTGCCGAGAGCGAGGTCGGTGAATCGTGCGCTCTGACCCATGATTGCTGCCGGCGGCTTGTTGCGAATGCGGGCAACCGTGCTGCCGATGATGCTCAAGTCGGCAACTCGAATCGAAACCTGACCGGTGGCAAAGTGACCATACTTGCGGCCAATCTCGTCGATTCGATCTGCGATGGTTTGGTCGCTGGCGGCCAGGCGGTTGGCTAGGTCGGCCACCACGAGGGCCGCCGAAATGCCGTCTTTGTCTGGGGTGTGGGCTGGGTCGACGCAGTAGCCGAGCGCTTCTTCGAAGCCAAACAGCAGCTCGGGCACCTTGCTGATCCACTTGAAGCCGGTGAGGGTCTCGGCAAAGGCCAGGCCGTTCTTTGCGGCAATTTGCTCGAGCGCTGAGCACGAAACTATCGAGCAGGCAAGTGCGCCTGTGGCACCGGGTCTGCTCGCCAACTCGTCGGCAAGCAGCAGGCCAACCTGATCGCCGGTCAGCCTTCGCCAACTCTTGCTGCCATCGGTTTGAAGCTGCGGAATCGCAACCGCTAGTCGGTCGGCATCTGGGTCGTTCACCAAAATCAGATCGGCGTCATTCTCGAAAGCTGTGGCGTAAGACTCATCCATGGCACCAGGCTCTTCAGGGTTCGGAAACGCGACCGTCGGAAAGTTTCCGTCTGGTTTGATTTGAGACTCAACCACGATTGGTTTTGCAATCGAAGCGGCTGCGAATAGTTTCTCGAGTGTTGGCCAGCCAACTCCGTGCATCGCGCTGTAGACAATCTTGAGCTGACCCTCACCTTTTTCATCGGCGGTGCTGTTGACTAGGCGGCTCGTCACACGAACGTAGTCGTCAATCGTGCTCTCGCCGAGAAACTCAAAGTTGTCTGACTTGGCAATCTGAGCAAAGGTCTTCGCCGCGGCAATCGCTTCGATCTCGGCAGAAATTTCTGCGTCTGCCGGCGAGACAATTTGCCCACCGCCGTTAGCGCCACCGAGGTAAACCTTGTAGCCGTTATCGCGCGGCGGGTTGTGCGAAGCGGTGACCATGACGCCCGCCGAAAAATCTCGCTGCTTGACGGCGAAGGCAAGCACAGGGGTCGGCACGCTCTGGTCGAAAAGAAATGTCTCGATCCCTGCGGCTGCCATAACTTCTGCGCTGTCGCGTGCGAAGACATCGCTGTTCACTCGGCCGTCGAAGCCGATAACCGCCGATGGTCGATCGAAGTTCTTCTTCAGGTATGCGGCCAGGCCAGCTGCCGCCTGGGCAACCAGCACGCGGTTCATGCGGTTCGGGCCAGCTCCCAGCTCGCCTCTGAGACCGGCGGTGCCAAATGCAAGGCGCTTGCCGCAGCGATCAAGCAACGCTGCCTCGTCGCGAGAGGCAATTAGAGCAAGCAACTCACTGCGGGTCTGGACATCGGGATCTTGCTCGGCCCAAGCGGTTGCGGCCAGCAGAAGTTCGTCGAGATTCATGGGCGAAGGTTTAGAGCTTGACGATGATTTCGGCGAGCAGGGCGCTGATTCGTTCTTCGGCCGCCTTGCCGGCTGCCAAAACTTCGGCGTGCGAAAGCGGGTGCTTCTGAATTCCGGCGGCGAGGTTGGTCATGAGTGAGACTCCAAGAATCTCCATGCCGGCTTCGCGTGCTGCGATTGCCTCGAGAGCAGTCGACATGCCAACCAGGTGGCCACCCATGTGCTTCACCATTTGAACTTCTGCAGGGGTCTCATAGTGTGGGCCGCGAAACTGCGCATAGACACCCTCGTCGAGATTTGGGTCTACTGTTCTCGCAATGTCGCGAAGTCGCTTCGAATAGAGATCGGTTAGGTCAACAAAGTTTGCGCCTTCAAGTGGGCTATCGGCAGTCAGGTTAATGTGGTCGCTGATCAGAACCGGGGTTCCCTCGGGCCATGCTTCGTTGAGACCGCCGCATCCGTTGGTTAGCACCATGATTTTTGCGCCGGCTGCTGCGGCAGTTCGCACACCATGCACAACTCTGCGCACGCCGTGACCTTCGTAGTAGTGAGTGCGGGCACCGAGCACTAGAGCGTGCTTGCCGTTTGGCAATCTGATCGAACGAATTGTTGGCAGGTGACCGGCAACCGCTGGAGCCGAGAAACCAGGAACCTCTGTTGCCTTGATGGTCGCAACCGTTTCACCAATTAGGTCGGCCGCTTTGGCCCAACCGCTGCCCAGGGTCAGAGCGATGTCGTGTCGCTTGACTCCGGATTTCTCTGCAATCACGCTCGCGGCTGAGTTTGCAATTTCGAATGGGTTCGCCTCTGAATCTTCGAATGGGTTCATGCCCTAAAGCCTAATCGCGACAACTGTGGCGGCAGGCTGGCAGAATGGAGGGCGTGACTGAAACCACCCCAAAACCACACAGCATCGTAATCATCGGCGGCGGCCCTGGCGGCTATGAAGCGGCCCTAGCCGGCACCCAGTTGGGCGCACAGGTGACCCTAATCGAGCGTGATGGCATCGGTGGCAACGCGGTCTTGACCGACGTGGTTCCTTCAAAGACTTTGATCGCCACAGCCGATGCTGCCCAGTCGGTTGCCCAGGCTGCCGAGCTCGGAATTCGCTTTTCGGCCGACGGCAAGGCAATCACCCCGAAGGTTGAAATCGACCTCAGGATGGTCAACCGCCGACTTCGCGAAATCGCCGAAGCTCAGTCTGGCGACATGCTTCAGAACCTCATGGATGCCGGCGTGCGCATCATCAATGGCACCGGTCGGCTTGACGGCAACCACTTTGTTATTGCCACCGATGCAGCCGGAAAAGAAGAACGTGTCGAAGCCAAGACCATCATCCTGGCTGTCGGTGCGACACCGCGAGAGCTGCCGAGCGCGAAGCCAGATGGCAAGCGAATTCTCACCTGGAAGCAGCTTTACAACCTGGCCGAAATGCCAGAGCACATGATTGTGGTTGGCTCGGGTGTCACCGGTGCGGAGTTTGCGTCGGCGTTCAATGGGCTCGGCTGCAAGGTGAGTTTGGTTTCGTCACGCGAAATGGTTTTGCCTGGTGAAGACAAGGATGCCGCCAGTTTGATTGAAACCGTCTTTACTCGCCGCGGCATGAACATCATTTCGAAGTCGCGCGCAGAAGGCGTAGTCAATAAGGGTGATCGCGTTGAGGTAACCCTCGCAGACGGTCGCGTAATTGAAGGCTCACACTGTCTTATGGCTGTCGGTGGAATTCCAAACACCGCAGACCTAGGTCTCGAGGATGCACAGATTGCCGTAACCGAGTCTGGGCACATAGTTGCCAACAAAGTTGCCCGCACATCTCGAGCCAACGTTTATGCCGTGGGTGACTGCTCGACCGCTCTTCCGTTGGCATCGGTTGCCGCAATGCAGGGCCGCACGGCAGTGTTTCACACGCTCGGCGACATCGCTGCACCAACCGACACTCGCAACGTGGCGTCAAACGTTTTCACGTCACCTGAGATTGCTTCGGTTGGTTGGTCTGAAGCCGCGCTCAACGAGGGCAAGGTCAACGGTTACGTGCACAAGATTTCCTTCGACGAAAACCCGCGGGCGAAAATGCAGGGCATCGAAGACGGCTTCATCAAGCTGATTTGCTCGACCGGCGGAACCGTCATCGGGGGAGTTGTGGTTGGGCCGAAGGCATCCGAGTTGATCTACCCGATTGCGCTCGCGATTGAAAATCGTTTGACGGTTGACGATGTTGCGCAGACCTACACGGTCTACCCGTCGCTAACCGGTTCAATCACGGATGCGGCGCGAGCGCTGCACATTCCTCAAAACTAATTACCGACTGCGTCGGGCCCCAGAATTAGATTGCCGGCTGAGTCGGGCCCCAAAACTAGCGTTACTCGAGTTCGAGCAGCAAAGTTCCGGCGGCAATAGTCACCCCGATTTCGGCCGAGATCGATTTCACGACACCGCTAACGTGCGCTGTCATCGGTTGCTCCATCTTCATGGCCTCAAGAACAATCAGCAGGTCACCCTCGGCAACTTTGTCGCCAACCGCAACCGCAATCTTGACCACTGTCGATTGCATCGGAGCCTTCAAGGCTTTTTCGCTAGCACCCGCGCTCGCTGTGCCGTGGGCTTTGCGCTTGGGAGCCGCAGCTGCGTGCACACCTGCCTGACCGCTTGCCAAAATTCTTTGCGGCAGAGAAACCTCGATGCGCTTGCCGTCGACTTCGACGACAACGTTGTTGCGCTCGCCCGAGACGGCGTCTTCTTCATGCATGCCCGTATAGGCAGCGATGTCGTTGTTCCACTCGGTCTCAATCCAGCGGGTGTAAATGCCGAATGTATTCTTTGCGCTGTCGCCGATGAATGCAGGGTCGTTGACAATCTTGCGGTGAAACGGCAGCACGGTCGGCAGGCCTTCGACGCGCATTT